>MAAC01018656.1_pt1 | contig 27851 bp, 15 predicted proteins | sample 1115981 | NCBI WGS metagenome assembly MAAC01 (sample SAMN04961126, study PRJNA320927) | seawater metagenome | isolation source: sample BD02T64 sea water enriched with oil for 64 days | place: USA:Gulf of Mexico | collected 2013-07-27
AAAGCTTGAGAATTTTTAAACGAAAAAAGCCGAAATTCTGCGCTAGCAGAATAAGCTTTACTTCTAAAAACCCACAGGCAAGTTGAGGGAATGCGCAGCAATCCCGAGAAAGAATATCTATTTGGTATGGAGCTGTAATCGAAAGCACGTCAACAAGTATTTACTTGTGAATTTTTCAAACGAAAAAAGCCGAAATTCTGCGCTAGCAGAATAAGCTTTACTTCTAAAAACCCACAGGCAAGTAGAGGGAATGCGCAGCAATCCCGAGAAAGAATATCTATTTGGTATGGAGCTGTAATCGAAAGCACGTCAACAAGTATTTACTTGAGAATTTTAAACGAAAAAGCCAAAATTCTGCGCAAGCAGAATAGGCTTTACTTCTAAAAACCCACAGGCAAATAGAGGGAATGCGCAGCAATCCCAAGAAATTTGGCATATTTGGAAGAACGAATTGTAGGTGTAGCCGAAGGGGATGCTTAACATGTTTTTTTAATCTCAGATCAACCGAAATAGTAAAACCGCTGCAATACAGCTGGTTTCAAGAAAAATAGATGGTTTTAAATTATCGAATCAAAACAAGCTAGCAAATCCAAACCATAAGATGGGCATTTGTTGTGGACTGTTTTCTTGTGTTTTACGAATAGCGAATTCCCCCTTGTCGGTGGGCGTTAGGAGGATTCACTTTTGTTAAGTTTAGGAAGTTATTCTATTAATTCGGTTTCAATCCACTGAATCTCACGGTGTTCGATTCCACCCCTCCTCCTAAGGAGAATTGTAAAAGTTTTCGTTTTACCACTTCCGTCTTCCGACTTCTAGGTTATTTGAATTAAAGGTGTATATATTAATTGCTCGTCTTTCAAGCATAAAAAAAGCGACTACCGAAATAAAACGATAGTCGCACTTTTTACTAACAATTATAAATTGTTATTTTATCATGATTTTTTGGTATTTAGTCACTTCATGCTGCTGGGATTTTATCATGTAAATTCCCGTGCTTAAATGACTTAAATTAATTTCCTGTTCCATTACCTCGGAATTCTTATTTGAAATTACCTGATAAACAATACTCCCTGTTAGATCAAATATAATCACCTCCAAGTTCCCAAGTGTTTCCGAAATGTAGGATAGGGTAAAGGTGCCTTCATTTGGATTGGGGTATATGCTTAAACGGGTCGTTTGATCCATTGCTTCTTCCTTGTTTTCATTTGTTGTGGTGTTACCATTGGTTTTATAATACAAGCCTTGTGCACCTCCTGACATTAGGTCGCCACCTCTAATGGCAAAACCTAAGAAATCGCTACTCGATTGTGGGTGATTGAGATTTACTAATTTATTCATGAAGTCAATATTTTGTTTGTATGCTCCTCCCATATATGCATTCATACCATCAAAAGTAATATCATTTAATTCTACTTCTTCGGAAGAATTAGAACCTTCAATCCAAGTAAACATTTGGTCGTTGAAGTCGTATTTCGCCATCCATAAATCAGCCGAATACCTAGAACCAAAAATGGTAGATGGGGTGGTAAATCCATAATTTGAATTTCCAATAACTATTTCAGTCCCAATAAAAGTACCCGCAACATAGAGTTGATCATTTTCAATGGATATAGAATTGGCACTCGATTCTTGTAAATCATGGACAAGAGAAGGGTTAATGAAAAAGGATTCTAAGGGGTCTAAATCTGAATTGAAATTAACCACTATTCCTGTTCTGATGTGTGAATTAGAAGTACGCCACCCCGGTAACTCTTCATCAAATTGGGCAGAAACCCAGAAATTTCCATAAGCATCTTTAGCTATGTCAGTAGCTTGTACGAAATTGTTGGCATATGCAGGTTGTATGTCAATAACAGTTACACCATCTGATTTCAAAAGAACCGCCTCCGTTTGCCCTAATACCGGTACGGTAACAGCACCCACAAAATTGGCATCCGTTTGGAGGTTTGCAACGGCATAAATATCTGACCCACTTAAAACCATTGCTCGTATTTCATTTTCTAGGTTAAGATCTTCCATAACTAATGTCATAGAACCGTTAGCCCATTTTTTTACGCCAGCATATCCAGAAAATTGACCGGCAAAATAGGTAGCATTTCCATCGATTATTGTTTGATGGATTATGTCAGAATATTGAAAATTATACGTCTGAGGATTTGAAATGTTTCCTGAAAAGGAAATGTCGGAACTAAAAGCTTGTCCGTTAGTTATATCAATATTGCCAGTACTTCCGTTGGAGGAAGTTATAAATTGAAATAATGACGGGCCATTACCATCTGTTTTTCCAAAAACACGAATATTACTGCCTACAAAAACCATATCAATAGCTTCCATCCTGTCCACCCATCCTGGATTGGATTTGTGGGTATGTACAGCCCATAACTCATTACCACATTCATCATATTTCACCACGAAAATTCCGGTTTTCATATTACCCGTTGCAAAACTTAAGTTTGAATTATAAATTTGAGACTCTATTTGAAATTCCCCTAAAACATAAACGTCATGTGTTGAATTATCAGTCAATATTTTGATGATTTTATCTTCATATCCGTTAATATTATCGGTAGTTGAGTGCCAATTGGTAGTTGTTGATGGATTAATATCATAATTATAAGATATACTTATCCCATTTATCCAAATAGTAAGATAACCTGGGCCAGGGAAAAAATCATTTCGATTTTGTGGAGTGCCTGTACCTGATATTCCATCACTCCATAAAAAATTGGTGATGTTTACATTGTTGTTGATGGCAAGAGATACACTTCCTGAACAGGTTCCCATACAGTTTGGTGCAGAAGTGGTTAATGTTAATGGCTGTTGTTGTGTTGTTTGAATATTTAACCCAGCGACACTATTTATTGCTTCTATTTCATTAGTTACTGTGAAATTGTTTGGGATAGCATAGTCATCTAATATTGCCAAAATGGTGAATTTATTGAAATTTGCACCAAAGTTATTTATGTATTGAAATGAATTTACGGGGGTCCAAGCTATTTCCATAATATACGACTCACCAGGGCCCATGGGAGGAATAGTTTGAACTGTGAATTCACTTCCATTTAAATATCCATCTGGGCTTGAGTTGTCAAAATCGATTGGGTAATCAAGGGAAGCAGTCGCTTTGGCCCAACCTAATTTTAGTTTATGCCCGGATTGTGTAAAACAACTTCTGTTTCTTATGCGCACATATATGTAATTAACAGCATTTTCAATGGGGGCTTGGTGGATTTGATTACCAATTCCATCAGCTTGATTTCTGACCCATATGTCAGGGCTGTTATACCAATCTTCAGGATTTGTATAATTATGCTGAGATGGTTCGTTACCAATGTCAAATACATAGTTAATATTTAAAGCGTCATTCATAGAAAGACCTGGTGATTCCCAAAATGGCATGCTTAAAGAACTCATAGCGCAATTTTTCACAGCCGCTATATTATCTAAGTACGCATGCCAAAACCAAAAAACTAGGGATGATGGAGAATAATTCATGTCAACCATATTTCCTCCAACCGCTACATGGCCTTCTCCATGAGTAAATTTCCAATGATTAATGTAGGACTGGAATGTTGTTGTATTATTCATAGAGTTATGGGAAATGTTCCATTCATTGGTCCATAATGGACCTGTAGCAGATACTTGAGTATTCCATCCTGCATTTGGAGTATTGCTTGTTGGGCTGGTGCAAGTAGCGTTTGAAAATGTAGAACAATCAGCATCCACTACCCAAAATTCGGATGGGATTGGACCTATCTCGGGATTCCAATATGGAAAAGGAATAAATTGGGTTAAACCAATTTTGAAAAGATAATCTTCTAACCCTTCTAGGTAAAGTTTATGAAATGGAATTATGTTATTGTCACCATGAATGAACATATTGTTAAGTGCATGTTGTTGAAGAATGTTAGCGTCAATATAGGTCTGCATTGCAGTAGCTAAGGTTAGACGGTCTGGTTGACTGAAACTGTTAATGTTTGGTCAAGTTTGTGCGATAATGGAGTTGACCAAAAGGCATAAAATGGCCATTAAGGTGAATTGAGTTATTTTTTTCATTTTATAGAATTAAAGTATTGCAAAATTGCGAAGGTAAAAGAAGGCATTATTTGATAACCAGCTATAAAAGAATGCTTTTTTTTAGTGTGGTCTTACTCAGTATATTAAAAATACGTTTAGCCAGCTGATGTGTGATGTTGTTTGGAGAGGGTAAATCAACTTGGGCCATATTATCTTGTACTAATTTGAGATTTTACACCGTCCTAGCAATTTCCATTTTTGCTCCTATTTAGCATTAGGGATAGGAGCGGCATCCTTTTTATTGACAAAATAACCCGAAGTTTGTTGGAGGGTGATAAAGGAAATAAAAAGTTATAGCGGAAAGCCCGACCCCACGAAATAGAATGGAGTGGGGGAATGCCCAGATCAAAAGTACGGGTTCAAAAAAAGCCGCTAATAATTTAGCGGCTTTTATATATGGTTAAAATGGGATTAGATATCCATTCCGTCTAATAAATCTTTAACGCCACGTACTGCGGCAGAAGATTCTTCCAATAACGCTTTTTCATCTGCGTTAAGGTCTAATTCAATAATTTTTTCAATACCGTTTTTACCTAAAATTACGGGAACACCTAGGTAAATTTCGTTTTGATCGTACTCACCGGTTAACCAAGCACAAACTGGGAAAACACGTCTTTGATCTTTAACAATAGCTTCTACCATTTGGGCAGCTGCAGCACCTGGAGCATACCAAGCAGAAGTACCTAATAATTTAACGATTTCGCCACCACCTTTTTTGGTACGGTCAACAATTGCGTTTAATTTATCTTCGTCAATCATTTCAGTTACTGGAATACCAGCTACTGTAGTATATCTAGGAAGTGGAACCATTGTATCTCCATGACCACCCATTAATACCGCTTGGATATCTTTTGGAGAAACGTTTAGCTCAAGAGCTAAGAAAGAACGGTAACGAGCGGTATCCAAGATACCAGCCATTCCGAATACTTTACTTGAATCAATACCAGCAGTTTTAAATGCTTGGTAAGTCATAACGTCTAAAGGGTTAGAAACGATAATGATAATCGCATCAGGAGAATGTTTTACCACTTGTTCGGTAACCGATTTTACGATTCCAGCATTGGTAGCGATCAAATCGTCACGGCTCATCCCCGGTTTACGTGGAAGTCCAGAAGTAATGACTACAACCTCAGATCCTGCAGTAGCTGCATAATCATTGGTTACACCAATTGTTCTTGAATCGTACATGTTGATTGGAGAAGTTTCCCAAATATCAAGAGCTTTACCCTCTGCAAAGCCATCTTTAATATCAAGAAGAATAATTTCATTTGCTACTTCATTGTGGGCTAAAACATTAGCGCAAGTAGCTCCTACATTTCCGGCACCTACTACGGTTACTTTCATATCGAATAATTTGATTGGATAATTTAATATTTTTAAGCTCTTAATTTTAAGAACGCTCGCAAATGTACCATTTTTAATAGCGTGAATAAATGACCAATAACATGTTTTTTTTTAATTTAAAAGCAGCTATTTTAGTCCTGTTTTCGTCTTGTGGATATATTCCTATTTAAATTGTTATAGAATGAGATTTTATTTTCTTTTGTATGCTTTGGTTTTAGTGACTTTTAGTGGTATTGCACAGCTTGAAAATTCAGCTGTTGATCAACGGTTACTGGAGGTGTATTCTACGGAGCAAATTGCAAATATGACCACCAATCAACCCCAAAGTTTGGCTTATCTCAATTATTATGTTAAAAATGCCTATCAAGTTTTAACAGATATTCCGGAATCGAAATGGATTCATTTTAAGGATATTTCAGAAATTAACTATTCCAAAACGGGTGAAAAACTCACCGCTGCTGATTTCAATGATTTGAATATATTGAAATTAGATATTGTTCGGAAACAAGAAGAGTACTTAACGTATCGAGTGGGGGAAACAGGAACCGTGATTGTGTTTATTGCTCCTAGAGTCTTGATAGAACAATTTAATTCGTTAAAATAATGAGGATCCCGATGAGAAAATTATGGCTAATTATGGTTTTGGGTGTTTTGGGTATTCTTGAAGTCCAATCGCAATCTATTTTTATGGCCAATGGTTCCCAAACCGTTTGTTCCGGGAACTTTGAATCGAGTACCGGTTTTGGTTCTGGTGGTGCGGGTACCCCTGGTTATACGAATAACGAAAACTATATTATGACTTTTTGCCCGCTAACCGCTGGGAATGTAGTGAATTTTAATTTTGCTACCTGTGTTATTGGCGCAGGCGATATGTTAATGGTATATAATGGAACCACTACAGCGGCACCGTTGCTAGGAACGTATGATGCTTCGAATCCGATTATGGGTATTATTTCGGCTCAATCTGTGACCAACCCATCCGGTTGTTTAACGTTTCACTTTATTTCGGATGGTGCGGGTATTGGAAATGGGTGGAATGCCTTTATATCGTGTGATATTCCTTGTCAACAATTTACGATAGATGCGACCTCCTTTTTTCCGGATACGACCTTGGGTGGCTTTATTGATGTGTGTGATATTGATACGGCTAGAATAGAAGTAACGGGTATTTATCCTAACAATAATTTGAATTACAATCAGAATAACTCTAATGTTAATTTTTATTGGTATTTGGATTCCGTTGTAATTGATTCGGGGAGTACTTTAAATTTCCTTCCCGATAGTGCAGGTGCCTTTCTAGTTCAGGTTTTTGCGATCGACAGTTTAGGTTGTGAAGCGGAATTTAATTTGAATTATTGGGTGCGTGTTTCCTCCGAACCTAGTTTTACACCTACATTTTTAGAATTGGATACTATATGTATTGGGGAGTCCAATACCCTAACCTTTGGTGCTACTACTCAAACTTGGAGTAATGCGGATTCTTCTACTTCCGTTCCAACTACTTTTCTGCCAGATGGGACAGGATCAAATCCGGGTGTATATGTGAATACCTTAACATTTTCTAAGTTTCAAACAGGTGCTGTTATTACCTCCATTGCCGATATTACTAAGTTCTGGGCGGTAATGGAACATACTTTTTTAGGTGACCTATCTATTTCTATGACGTGCCCTAATGGGAGTTCTACAGTTTTGAAATCCTTTCCAGGAGGTGGAGGAACCAATTTAGGAGAGCCTTGTACGGGTACGGGAATTGGGAATGGATACCTCTATGAATGGTTTCCAACAGGTAATAACCAAACTTTTTTAACGGGTTATGGATGTGGGTGTCCCAATGTGACAGATCCGTGTAGTGGAGGTAGTGCGGGTGCTTCTATTCCTGCTGATAGTTATACCCCATTTCAAACTTATACTAATATGATTGGGTGTCCCTTAAATGGAACATGGTCATTAACCATTGTGGATCAATGGGGCGGAGATGATGGTTATTTGTTCTCATGGGGAGTGGATTTGGATTCTAGTTTATATCCAAATTCGGTCATAACGTATAATCCAGGAATTGACTCCATATGGGTAGATACAGCCTTAAATGCCGTAACCTTAGTGGCTACGAATGATAGTTTAGTGGTGCAGCCCCAAGTAGATAGTGCCACCTATTGTTATACGGTGAACGTGTTAGATGGATTTGGGTGTACCCATGATTCTACATTTTGTTTTTTTGTAAGAGATAGGTGTGATCCCGTATGTTATACTCCTGTAAGTCCTGTTTTTGGTAAGAATTTGGTATCCTGTTCAGGAAGGGATGATGGAAGTATTTTAACCTCTCCGGATGCGAGTCAAATACCCATGCCATGGTCGTTTATTTTTACAGATCAAGGTGGTAATGTGGTGCATATGAATTTGGGAAGTATCCTGCCAGATTCAGCTGGAGGATTATTTGCAGGACTGTATAATTTGCAATTAATTGATGGCAATGGGTGTTCTAGTTCTTGGCCCGTAAATTTGGGTACCGTTAATCCAATAAACGTTATACTACTTGGTACTCAAAAAACAAAATGTTTTGGAATAGGTTGTGATGGTGAAGCGAATGCGTTGGTTTTTAATGGTACTCCACCCTATTCGTTTGTTTGGAGTAACGGAGATACCTTAATAAATACAGATAGCCTTTGTGCCGGTGCAAATTATGTAATTGTAAAAGACAGTAAAGGGTGTTTAGATACTTCAGATTTTAATGTAAATGAACCGCCACCCATTATTGCCAGTATTAGTCCGAAACAATTGATTTGTGTTTCTAATAGTGCGACTATCATGGCCAATGGAAGTGGAGGTACCGCCCCTTATACATACGATTGGGGCTTAGGTGCCCAAGCCTTAAATACAAGTACAGTGTCGCCAATAACTACGACAAGTTACAGTGTTTCGGTTTCCGATGTTAACAACTGTCCAGAAAGTGTTATTTCTGTGAAAATTAGCGTGCGGCCCTTATTAAGTATGTCCCTTAATGCAATTGATACCATTTGTCCGGGTGATACTTTGGATCTTATTGCTACCGCATTTGGGGGGGATAGTCTGTATGCTTATTCTTGGTCGTCCGGCTTAGGAAATAACAAGATAGGAAGATTAGTAGGATCCACTTCTCAGTCGTATTCCGTAACCATATCGGATAATTGTGGGACGCCACTCGTTGAAGATTCCATTTGGGTGCAAGTAGGTGGATATCCAGCTATTAATGTATTGGTTAATGCTACGGATACTATTTGTTTAGGAGAACGGTACTATATGCGTGCAGATGGACGTGGAGGAATAGGAACGTATACTTACGAATGGGATAATGGTTTGGGTTTTGGGCAATTTCAGAATCATGTGCCTAGCTATGCTACGGTTTATTCCGTTACGGTAACCGATGAGTGTTTAACGACTCCCGGAATTGGTGAAATATATCTTGATTTTGGAGATTATAATGGATATACTCTAGGGGTGGATACCAATGTGAATTGTGACCCGGCCATTTTTGCTTTTCATTGGGATACCTTAACGACTTCTTTTGAATATTTTATTGATTATGGAAAAGGTTTTGAAAAAGTAAATGGGTTGGATACTATTTATAAGGATATGGATGATGATGGATGCCATGATATTTCTGCGAAAATTATTACCAAACATGGATGTGTATCTTCTAAAGTATATCCATGTTTGATTGAAGTTTTGCCAAGTCCAATCGCCCGATTTGATTTTGAATCACATAAACCAGATGTTTTGGAACATTATGTGGACTTTTGGGATGAGAGTAGCGGAGCCTCTACATGGTTATGGTATAGTAACGATATGTTTTTAGATTCGAATGAAAAATTTTCATCTCCATTTCCGTTGGAAGCGCTTTATACGATCAAACTGGTCGTAGGAAACGAGGAGGGTTGTTTGGATTCCACAACCACCGATTTAGAGGTGAATGAAGTGACTACCTTCTTTTTTCCAACCGCTTTTACTCCTAATGGAGATAATCTAAATGATGTTTTCAAAATGGAAGGAGAGGGAGTTATCAAAGAAGATTTCATTCTGGAAATTTATGACCGTTGGGGTGGACTGGTTTACAAAGGTTCTTCCAGAGACGATGGATGGAATGGACGTAAATTCAATACCGGAGATGAACTTCCTAGTGGAACATATAGTTATTATTACTCCTTACGTTTACATGATAATAGAAAGTTTGGGAGTACGGGCATTGTACATTTAATTAGATAATATTAATAATGACGCTTACGCCTTGAAAAGAGATAAGAGGGATAACGTTAGTTGTCCCTTTTTTTATGCTTAAACTATAGGGTATTTGTATCGAACAGAGGATTGATTTACCTAAGGGTATGGTCTTCAAAATGCGTGGACTACCAAGACCAGAGGTATGGAAAGTAAGAGGGATGGTTATTTAACCTTTTTCCAATCTATGTTTTGAGAGGTGGTGTAGAGGTACCTAATAAATTGACTTAGGTTCTCTGGATATTCTCCATAAGCAATCACAGAGTGGTTTTGGGTTGGAGTAATAATAGTTAGTTTGGAAGTAGGGAAATCAGTCATAGCGGCTGTGTATACACTAGCTAACTTAAAGAATTCAAGTTGCTTTGCTTTGGAATAAATATCTTGAATTTGTTGAGGGGTAAGATTTGCAGAGAAATAGCCTAGGTTAGTTACATGACGATCTCCAAAATAAGTAGCTTTTCCATTATTTAGAATGACCATTTTATGTACAGGACAAGTTCCATAACAGGCGGTTTGTTCAAATGAAATAATTATACTAGAATCGGAAAGCGAAGGATTTGAAGTATTCTCGGAAGATGCAGTGCTTTTTGTGGCACTGCATCCTGCGAAAATTAATACGATACTTATAAAAGTAGAAAAAAGTTTCATTACTTATTTCTTCTTCTGGCTTGACGGTTTTGAGTTTCACTTTGTGCCTCCGTCATTTTGTCTAGTTGTTTGGCAAACATTCCCTTTTTCTTTTTAGGATTGCTTTTGTTTGCTTGTAATTTTGCAAGAATTTTATCTTCATTAATAAAGAATTTCTTGATGACAAATTGCTGAGCCATGGTAACCATATTTGCCGTGAAATAATACAAGGTAAGACCCGCTGCAAAGCTGTTTAAGAATACGGCCATCATTACAGGCATCATCCACATCATAATTTTCATTTGTTGCTCTTGAGCACCGCCCATTCCACCACCCATACTCATTTGTGAGTTGTTACGGGTATAAAAAACCATGGAAATAGCCATTAAAATGGTAAACCCACTAATGTGATCTCCATAAAATGGAATGGCAAAACCTAAATCGTATATCGAATCATAAGCGGATAAATCATCGGCCCACAAGAAACCTTTTTGACGTAATTCCAATGCGGCAGGAAAGAACCTAAACATGGCATATAGAATGGGCATCTGGATTAACATGGGAATACAACCCGCCATCGGATTTACCCCCGTTTGCTTATACAAGTCCATAGTGGCTTGTTGTTTTTTCATTTTGTCACCGTCCTTGAACTTGGAATTTATTTCCTCAATTTCTGGTTTCAAAACCTTCATTTTGGCACTACTCAAATACGTTTTATACGTAATTGGTGATAGCAACAACTTGATAAATACGGTAAGAATTAAAATGATAATTCCATAAGAGATACCCGTCCCATCTAAAACATTAAATACTGGGATCACTAAAAAACGGTTTACCCATCCAAAAATGCCCCAACCTAAATCAATTTGCTTATCTAGATCAATGTCGTATTCCTTTAACATAGAGTATCCGTTTGGACCTAAGTACAGATCCATCGCAATACCACCATTGTTTAATTCGGCATCCATTTTGGCGGATAGCCCAGCAACATAATCGGTAGATTTTAATGCCGTGGTCGTTAATACGGTTGAATTAGCTTTAAAACTATTGTTAGAAATTAAAACGACCGAGAAAAACTGTTGTTTAAAGGAAACCCATTGGGTGTTTAACTCTACAATCTCTTCATCATCTCTACCTTCCGATAAGTAATCGGTGTCTCCATCACTGGTACGGAAGAAAAGAGTGGTTTTTTGACGTTGAAGATCCATACCTTTCTCTTTGTTCAAGATCCGCATGTTCCAATCTAATAAAATGCTATTGTTGTTTTCCGCAACCACATCATTCATTCCTACAAAGTTGATCGTATATTTTGACATATACTCATCTGGGAAGAAAGTGTATCGTTGTTCGATATACTTCGCTTTTGATCCGGCATACGCACGGTATATAACCACCGTTGAATCCGTTGCTCCTATGGGTTCAATAACTTCCGACTCAAAGTAAAAATCAGATGCCTTTAAGGCTCTGTTTTCAAAATTGAAATTGAAGTCCAAGAAGGTAGAATCCTCGGTGAAAAGTAATAATGGTAAACTATCATATGTATGATAGTCGTTTAATTCAACCGAAACCATACGTCCCCCTTTATTACTGAAAACGGTCGTAATAATTGGGGTGCTTATAGTGGTGTACTCTTCCGTTCCATTTGCACTAGATGCGAATGAGCCAAACTTGGAAACTAATGCGACATTCTCTAAAGAATCTATTAGAATTAAACTAGCAGAATCAGAACCGAAATTTTGGATCTGTACGTCTGTATTCGCTAGGGAAATTTCATCTTTAGCTTGTTCCGAATCCGAAACCATTTCGATCTCTTGCTGTTGTTTAGCCTGCATTTCGGCTAATTCTTCCGGACTTGGCTGATTCATATATTGCCAAGCAAATAAGATGGCCATGATCAATAGTAGACCGGTTATTCCTCTTTTATCCATTCTAGTTTTTTGAGTGCTGCATAACAGCTTTTACAAATTCAATAAATAGTGGGTGTGGGTTGGCCACTGTACTTTTGTATTCTGGGTGAAATTGGACACCAACAAACCAGGGATGGCTTGGTAATTCAACAATTTCTACTAAACCAGAATCTGGATTAAACCCCGTGGCAATCATACCTGCTTTTTCGTACGCTTCTAAATAATCAGAGTTGAACTCAAAACGGTGACGGTGACGCTCGTTAATTTGCTTATTATTATACGCTCGTAGCACAATTGAATCCTCTTTAAGATGACATTCATACGAACCTAATCGCATCGTTCCTCCTAAGTTACTTACGTTTTTCTGGTCTTCCATTAAATCAATCACCTTATTAGTCGCCAAAGGTGAGAATTCGGTGGAGTCACAGTTCGGAAGATTTAGTACATTTCGTCCATATTCAATTACAGCACATTGCATTCCAAGACAAATTCCGAGGAATGGAATGTTGTTTTCACGTACATATTGAATGGCAGAAATTTTACCGTCAATTCCCCTTTCTCCAAATCCAGGAGCAACTAAAATACCATTAATCCCTTTAAATAGTTCTGGAGCAGTTTCAGCGGTTACTGCCTCTGCATCAATCCATCTTATGTTCACTTTACATGAATTACTGGCACCTCCATGATTAAATGCTTCTAGAATAGATTTGTAGGAGTCCTTTAATTCAATGTATTTTCCAACTAAAGCAATTTCAATTTCGGAGGTAGGATGTTTTACATGTTGTAAAAATTCTCTCCAAGTTTTTAACTTAGGGCTTTCTCCAACAGGTAAATTTAAATACTTTAATACCACTTCATCCAATTTTTGATCTTGCATCAAAAGGGGTACATCATAAATAGTATCGGCATCAATGGATTCGATAACAGCATCCAATTTGACGTTACAGAAAAGAGCAATCTTTCTTTTTACATCATCATTCAAGTGGTATTCTGTTCGACAAACCAAAATGTCCGGTTGAACTCCTAAGGAAAGTAATTCTTTTACCGAATGTTGCGTAGGTTTAGTTTTTAACTCCCCTGTGGTTTTTAGGTAAGGAACTAAAGTAAGGTGGATACCTAAACTACGAGCTTCGCCCAACTCCCATCTAAACTGACGCATGGCCTCCACATATGGTTGTGACTCTATATCACCAATGGTTCCTCCAATTTCTGTAATTACGAAATCGTATTTACCTGAATCTCCTAAGGTTTTAAATCCCTTTTTGATTTCATTGGTAATATGTGGAACTACTTGAACCGTTTTTCCTAAATAATCACCTCTACGTTCTTTTTGGATAACGTTCTGGTAAATTCTACCGGTGGTTACATTATTAGCTTGAGAAGTAGGTGTACTAATGAATCGCTCATAGTGACCTAAATCTAAATCTGTTTCAGCTCCATCATCCGTTACGTAACATTCGCCATGTTCGTATGGATTTAATGTTCCTGGATCTACATTAATGTATGGATCGAATTTTTGAATGGTAACTGAATAACCTCGCGATTGTAGCAGTTTTCCTAATGATGCGGATATTATTCCTTTTCCTAATGATGATGTTACGCCTCCCGTAACAAAAATGTATTTACACTTCCCCGGCATGAATTTCGTCTTAAAACGTATGTTTATTTACGGGGGACAAAATTAAGATTAAAACCGGTATGAATTAAGTTCCTTTAAACTTAATTTGGGGTAATTCGTTTGTGTGCCAAAAGCTGATTCCTACTGAGTTTTGGACATGAAAAAAGGCTGAATAATTATTCAACCTTCTTTTATGTATTCGGAATGCTATTTCTAGAATTTTAAACTTGCTCCAATACTTGGTAAAAATGGGAGTTGATTTACTCTAGTAAAGGTGGATCGATCAAAGTAGAAAATGTTTTCTCGGTCCATTACATTGGTAATCCCCGCGTTTAATTCAAGAATGGTGTATTGACTCATGGTGATGGTTTTTGATACCCCAATATCTAAACGCGCATAATCCGGTAACCTACCTTTGTTTATTGGCGCATAGTCTGTCGTCAGGTCGCCATTGTCAGTCACGAAATCGGTTTCTAAACCATCTTGAAAATCAAAGCCTTCGTAATATCCATTCACTTGAGTAAACGGGAACCCAGAACCAAAGTTGAATCGGGCATTAACCGTCCAACTCTTAGATTTGCCAAACTCGTAACTACCCACTAGGTTTACATTATGTCTGCGATCAAAAACAGGAGCGTATTCTTGTAAGCCATCCCATCTGCGGGTATAACCAATAGAATAAACAGCCCATAAACTCATTCCTTTATAATTGTAGCTTAACGTCATATCCAAACCATAGGCATAACCATCCTCTATTAAGTAGTCTTTTTTGCGAATGTCTGGTTTATCATCGTTTGCATCTACATCATCAAATATTTTATAACGATTGATTCCAATTAGTTGTAAATAGTCTTTGTAATACCCTTCAACGTTTAATGAAATTCGATGGGTTAAATCAATTTCTGTACCTACAATGTAATGAATTGATTTTTGTAGGGAGGATGTCACTTTTCTGGTTTCGCCATTTTTGTCCGTGAAGTTTTTAGGTAGATCGGTTGGTGTAGATAAGTAGCCATTAAATAAGTTCACCACATCTTTGTCGGAATTTGAACTAATTAAGTTTTGGGAATAAATACCTCCCGCTGCTTTAAACCGAATTTTGTCGTTCAAATTATATTTCAACCCTATTCTGGGTTCCGTACTAAATTCATTTAAAGAAGAATAAAATACCGTTCGAATGGAAGGTTCAGCTACCCATTTTCCAGAAATAAATTTGTAATCAAAATAGGCCGAAAATTCGGTGCTATTATTAACCTCTTCAATTTTTCTGCCCACGGTATTCTGATATTGGAAATCGGTTCGCATTCCTAAAATGTCCATCCCATACTTGATGGAATTGTTTCCTTTAAATTTGGTGAAATCTAATCCGATTTCAAATCCTCCAATTTCCGAAGAACGATTGCGATCTGCCTCTTGTTGGTGTACCGAATATTTTGAATAAGAGAAATTCCCTTCCAGTAATAGGTCAGAGGCCAAAGGTACCATCATGAAATTACCGCCACCTCCAAAGGAGTTCCAGTCCAGTTTGTTGGCGTTGTAATCAACTTTGTCATTAAACGAAAAACCGAAGACATTAAATTTACTCCCATTGGTCCCGTGAAATGAAATTTTGCCATACCCATCCATAAAAGAATACGGTAATCCTTCACCGTCATTTACATAAGAGTACATGTTTTTACTCGTTTGATCTAAATAGGATGTTTTCGCTGATAAAACATAGGTAATAGCTGACCCCCCAATTTCTTTTGGCTTTTTAAGAGGGCCATTTAATGCGATTTTTGCCCCAAAAGTACTTGCTCCAACTTTTCCTTCCATTCGGTTTCGGTTCCCGTCAATGGTACTAATGTTCATTACTGAAGAAATAGCTCCGCCATGTTCTGCACTAAACCCACCTGTGCTTACCTCAGCGTTTTTTATGATCTCCGTTTCAAAAACAGAGTATAAACCAATAGAGTGGAAGGGATTGTAAATGTTCATTCCATCTAATTGTACCCGGTTCTGAACCGGTGATCCACCTCGAATGTATAATTGTCCCCCCTGGTCTCCCGTAAATACAACGCCCGGTAATACTTGTAAATATTGTGCGATATCTGCTTCTCCCCCAACAGAAGGAAGTTTTTGAATGTCTTTTACGGTAACTTTCATACTGGATACCTTAACTTCCGTTCGTTGGGCTTGTTTAGCAGCCGAAACTTCAAAAACGTTTAGCTGAACCGATACTTCCTTAATGATAAGTTTAATGTTTGAAATTCGCCCCTTCTGAACATTAACTTCCATTTTTGCAGTATCATATCCCAAAGCCGTGCATATTACGGTTTGTTTTCCGACAGGAGCTTCCGTAATGGAAAAGTAGCCGTTATCATCTGTAGTAGAACCAATCGTGGTTCCTTGAATAATTACATTCGTGAAAATGACGGACTCGCCTGATCCTCCATCGTAGACAAACCCTCTTATAGTACCCGTATTCTGGGCAATAGATACGCTACTGATAAAAAGTAAAACTAAAAAAAGTGTAAATTTTGTTCTCATAGAAATTTTGCTCAAAGCCTCGCAAATATACTTTTTTAACGATAGCGTCCAATTAAAAAATAGTGGTAGGTGATTTGGGGATATAAACGGCTATTAGTAAGAATAGTTGGGCGGTGAATAATATATTAACGAAGTATTTTCACGACCAATTCTTTGAGTAGCTCACCCGGAGGAACTTGGCCAGAATTAACTCCCTTGGATTTTAAATCATACTCCCGAATTAATTCAATGGCTTTTACGGCTCCAGCTGCCGAATGCTTCGATTTTGCCGTGAAATACTCCTCGACAAAATAGGGGTTTACACCTAGCATTTTGGCGAGTTGATCTCTGGATGCTTTTGGGTTGAAGTACATTAAGACTAGGTTGGAAAAGTATTTACCTAATATTCCCAAAACGACCACTAATGGATGCTCCTTTTGATGGTTGCCAAAATAGATGGCAATTTGCATGGCCTTTTTTGCATCCTTCATTCCTAGAGCTCGTTGAAACTCGAAGTTGTTAAAGTCTTTGTTTATTCCAATAACATCGCTGACCATATTTTCGTCAATCGTACTGTTTTCTTTTGCGGTAATAAAGAGTTTGTTTATCTCATTAGAAGCTAACGATAAATTGGTGCCAATGTATTCTCCTATTAACATTGCTGCTTTGGGAGTAATGGTACGGTGATGAGTATGGATATATTCTTCAATCCATTTTTGCATTTGGTTATCGTAAATGGGTTTGGATTCAAAGGCAATGCCCACCTTTTTCATTTGTTTAAAAACTTTTTTACGCCCATCTGGCTTTTTGTACTTGAAGGCAAATACTAGTATGGTGGAGTCTACTGGATTAACCATGTAATCTTCCAAGGCATCAATTTGTTTTAAATCTTGAGCTTCACGTACAATAACCACTTGTTTATCCGACATCATCGGGTATCTTTTTGCGGTTTCAATAATTGCCCCAACCTGGGCATCTCGACCATAAAAAATAGTTTGGTTAAATCCTTTTTCTGCCTCCGTAAGTACATTGTTGGCAATGAAATCCGTTATTTTATCAATGAAAAAGGGTTCCAAACCAAATAACAAATACACCGGTTTGTATTGCTTATTCTTTAATTGACTTATGATTTCTGGATACGTTGACATACGATAAATAAATTCGCTCCAAAATTAGAATAGCATTTCATTTTAAAGCCTATTGTGGAAAACAAAAAAATGAATTTACATTTGCTTCGATGGCAGAAGTGATAGAACAAGGTGGTTTTAAGTTTAAAACCGATGCAGACGGGAGAATGTTAATTTTCGATTCCATTCGAAATAAGTTTGTTGTGAATACTCCCGAAGAGTGGGTACGTCAAAATACCGTGAAGTATATTCACGAGGAATTGGGTTTTCCCAAAAGCTTAATCGCTTTAGAAAAACAATTTGTATTACATAAAAGGACAAAACGCACGGATATTATTGTACACGATACGGAAGGAAACCCAATTATATTAGTAGAATGTAAACGACCGAGTATTCGAATTACACAATCTACTTTTGATCAAGCGTTTCGATACAATATTGTTTTGAAAGTTCCGTATTTGATGCTAACAAATGGAGAAGAATTATACTGTTGTTATGTGGAAGGCGAAAAAGTAGAGTTTGTTAAAGAGATTCCTTCCTATCAAAACTTGATGAATGAATAAAAAATACCTATTAGTAAGTTTAGTACTTTGTTTTTGCAGTATGATTTCCATACAGGCTCAGAAACAACCGGTTTCTAAAGTGAAGTATGTTAGTCACCAATTGGTGGTGAAATTACTTCCTAGTCATCGCCATTTCTTGGATGCGAATTCTTCCTTAAAAGGGATAATTTCGATTAATCGGGTTTTTCCAAATCAATTGGCGTTAGATAAACCCTCTGGGCAGGAAGTTGACTTATCATTGGTTTATGTGTTGGGAATTAATTCGCAAACTATACTTTCTCAATTTATAAATGAGTTGAAGGCCTTGGAAGTTTTTGAATATGTAGAACGGAAAGTTATTCACGATATTTCTTTTCATCCGAATGATCCAGAAATAGGGAAACAAAGCTATTTGTCACAAATAAATGCCTATAGCGCTTGGGATGTAACCCAAGGAAGTCCAAGCGTCAAAATTGGAATTGTAGATTCTGGTACCGACATGGATCACCCTGATTTACAAAATGAAATGTATGCCAATATTGGAGATCCCATTAATGGAGTGGATGATGATAACGATGGCTATATTGATAATTATTGGGGATGGGATTTCTATGAGAATGATAATAATCCCCAAATAGGTGATAATGATCATGGTGTACATGTAGCGGGTATTGCAGCGGCTACTACCGATAATAATGAAGGAGTGGCTTCCATAGGGTTTAGAACCAAGTTTGTCCCTATTAGAGCCGGGAATGGAACGGTGATTTCTGCCGGGTTTGAAGGAATTGTTTATGCAGCCGATTTGGGTTGTGATATTGTGAACTGTTCTTGGGGAAGCCAAGGTTTCAGTGAGTTTGGGCAGGATGTGGTAAATTATGCCACTTTTAATAAGAATACACTGGTGGTGGCCGCTAGCGGTAATAATGGTTTGGAGGTGAATTTTTACCCGGCAGCTTATCAAAATGTTTTAGCCGTAGGTTCGGTTACTCCTACGGATGTGCTCTCATCATTTACTAATTATGGCTACTTTGTGGATATTCTAGCGCCCGGACAAACTATTTATTCTACTGTAAATGAGGGGAATTATAATTACAATACGGGAACTTCAATGGCTGCTCCAGTGGTTTCTGGGGCAGCGGCTTTAGTAAAATCGGTTTATCCCCAGCTTACCGCAATGCAATTAGCACAGAGATTGAAAACTACTAGTTTTAATATGAGTAGTTCCAACCCAGCATTTGAAAATAAAATGGGGAGTGGAAGGTTGGATGTTTTGGCTGCCGTTTCGGGGAATATTATCAATCCATCCATTGTTTTTTCGGATAAACAGATTACCAATAATGGGGATGATGTTTTTAAGGCGGGTGATACCTTGTCTATTTCGGGGAAATTCACCAATTATTTGGCAGCAAGTGCTAATGTTGAAGTCACGATATCGTCCAATTCGTTGCGTGTCGTTCCTCTTATTAATGGTTTTAGTGCCGGTGCAATGGGAACCTTTACGCAAACCGATAATTATTTACACCCATTTGTATTTAGTGTAGATCCCCTTATTGGTAAGAATACGCTGGTCGTTTTTGAAATGGAGATTGATGATGGAGTATCAGTTACTAAATCGGCTTTTGAGGTCTTTGTAAATGTTGATTATCTGAATGTCACAATTAATAATTTAAAAACCTCCGTAGGTTCTAAGGGACAATTTGGATACAATACTCGAGATCAAAGTCAAGGTTTGGGAATTGATTTTATGGGGGAAGGATCTCAGCTTTTTGAAGGAGGATTAATGATTGGTACGGATAATGATAATTTTACTAGAGTAATGGATCGGGTACGTAACGATGATAATTGGGAGGATGATTTTCAAGTGATTCAAAGTGTGGAAGAAATTATTCCTGCAAATCAAGGTCAATATGAAGTGTTTGGGGTTTTTAATGATGCGAATGCGCAAGCAAATAGAATTGGTATAAAAGTGACTCAAAATACCTATGCGAGTTCGGATCAAGGGCATGAAAATTACGTGGTGCTGGAATATACCATTGTGAACACCTCCGGAGATTCTTTGAAAAATGTAAATGTAGGATTGTTTGCCGATTTTGATATTGGAAATTATGATGAAAATCAATCCTTTACCGATCTTAGCAAATTTATGACTTATAGCGTAGGTACTGCTCCAGGCTCTATGCTGTTTGGAGTTCAGTTACTAAGTCAAGGAGATTTCAGAAGTTACTGCCTAGATAATATTCAAGGCGGTGCTGGTGGGATAGATATATCTTCTGGATTTAGCAATTTTGATAAATTCATGACCCTGTCCACTAATAGGTATGTGGCAGGATTTACGGTTAATGGGGGGAATGATGTGGTTCAAGTTACCGCTGTCGCTGGGTTAAATGTTTCCGCAGGTGATTCTATATCAGTGGCTTTTGCTTTGATAGCTGCGGAGTCTAGGGAGTTACTAGATCAGGTAGCGGATAGTGCCTATTTTAGATACAATAATGTGCTGCCTAATGCTATCAAAGAGTGGGTGTCAAACCCGATTAAGATTGAACTGTTTCCCAACCCTGCGAAAGATAGGTTGATGTTGAAAGTAAAACGAAGAGATAATAGAATCTCTTGGTCTTTTAGGGTGATGGATGCTTCAGGAAAAGAACTCCTATCTTCCGTAGAGGTAGGTTCGGAGAACTATGAGTTGAATGTTTCTGGTTGGAAGAAGGGTGTTTACATGATTGATATTCAAGCTGTTGAAGGAAGTCGAGTAGTAAAGTTTATTAAAAACTAAAGGTATAGGGTGTAGATTTACTTTCATTTGGTAATATTTGCACCAAATTCAAAAATACAGATGGGATTACAAGATATTTTATCAATTTCAGGAAAAGGTGGTTTATTTAAATTGGTAGGAACCATGAAAAACGGTGTTATTGTGGAGTCATTACTTGATGGTAAAAAAACACCTGCGCATGCGCATAACAGAATAAGCGCATTGAATGATATTAGTATTTATGGGGAAGATAACGAAAAACCATTGGCCGAGATCATGAAAGCAATTGTGTTAAAATACAATGCTGAAAGTATTACGTACAAAAAATGGAGTGGAGTAGAGCTGAAAACTAACTTCATGGAAATATTTCCTGATTATGATGCCGAACGAGTTTATGTTTCGGATATCAAAAAAATATACCAATGGACCAATCTTTTATTAGATAAAAAGATAATTAACTTGGAATGGGCTAATGCAGTGGATGAAGTTGCCTCATCAGAAGCCTCAGCTGAAGAAGCAAAGTAGGCGTTAATTAAAAAAAAGAATAAGCTCTTCCTTAGTTGGGTTTCTTTACCATCGAATTTTCCAAATTTATGATTTCAGAATTTGGGTAATTTGATCAGGAAGAAATGATGATCTCAGAGGGGTAAATAAATACTATTTGGAAAAGCTCTCAAGGATTTGGGGGCTTTTTTAGTACATGGGAAACGGCTTAGGTACTTTTCCTACATCCCTGCATGAACCCAAACAATGAGCGGTTTTTGGTGTTCACATCTCTTAAACCTCAATTACTCGCTTACTTTTCAGTAAAAGGGGCGGTTGGGAATTGCTTTTGGGATCCATTTTTTTTTTTATTAAACTAACCAGTCATTTATGACACAAACCATAATACTCGCCACGTAAAATCCATAGGAGCACTTGTTGATTTATGAGAATTCAAATTTATCGAGAGTTTTTTAGTCATGACACCTTTTGGTATGTTGTTCGAAAAAATAATTAGATAACCTGTTTTCCATTGGGTAAATTCGTTGGAAATTCTATATTTGCGCTCCTAAATTTTATAGGGTATATAATGCCCTAAAAATAAGATAAATATAGATGCAGAATAAATCATTCATTTGGGGATTCGCAGTTTTACTGGTCCTCGCAAGTTTATACCAATTATCATTTACCTGGGTTTCAGGTAGTGTAGAAAGTGCAGCCGCTGTGGTAGCAGCCCAAAAAGCCGACTCTCTAAGTTTAACCAAAGAGATGACTATTTTCGAAAAGGAATCTGCTCAGCAAAAATACGAGACGGAGATCCTTTTGAATAAAGGTCCGGAAAGTGTTTATCCTATATTTGGACATAGCTATTCTTACGTGAAAAAACGTGAGATGAACTTAGGTTTGGATTTACAAGGCGGAATGCACGTTACTCTAGAGGTTTCTGAACCGGATTTGATTAGAGAGATGGCAGCGAGTAATCGTACGAACCCTACTTTTGTGAAAATCTTAAGAAAAGCGGTAGAGAATCAAAAAAATAGTTCGGATAATTTCGTGTCTATTTTTGGGGATGCACAAAAAGAAATAGCTCCTGATTTCAAATTGGCCGCAGTTTTTCATAACCTGGAAAACAAAGATCGTATTGCCGCAGATGCTACCAACGAGCAAATATTAGAGATTATTGCGAGTGAATCGGAGGATGCCATTTCAAGAACAGAACAAGTATTACGAAAAAGAGTAGATAACTTAGGTGTTGTTCAACCAAAAATTCAACGTTTATCTGGTTCTGGTAGAATCATCGTTGAGTTGCCTGGTGTGAAATCTAAGGATAGAGTTCGAAAGATCTTACAAGGAACGGCTAAATTGGAGTTTTGGGAATGTTTCGATAACTCTCAAATCATTGGTGGTTTAGATCAAGCAAATAACATCTTGCGAGCTACTTTCAAAGCAGAAAGTGGATCGGATGAAGTAGCTGATGTTGTCGTTGAAGATTCTATTTCTGTGCTTACAGCAGAGTCAAACGAATTGATTGCAGATACTACCGTAGTTGATTCTACTGAAAAAACAATGGAGGAGCTAATGGCCGAAGCTACTAATGATTCTCCAGATTCATTGGATTTTGCATCTATGTCTGAAGGTGAAAGAGAAGCGTCAAACCCTTTGTTTTATCATTTATCCCCTAATCTAGATCAAAACAATGCTCCTGCTGCTGGTCCTAGAGTAGGATATGCTAGAACATCGGATACCTCTATCGTTAATACCTATTTAAATCGAAAGGATATTAAACAATTGTTTCCACCCAGAACTCGTTTTTTATGGGAAGCCATGCCAATTGAAGGTACTGAAAACCTATTTTACTTGTATGCAATTAAAGTTCCAAAAGGTGGTAGAGCTGAGTTAGAAGGTGATGTAGTGACCGATGCACGTGTAGGAGCTGATCCTCTTGGAAATCCAACGGTAAACATGAACATGAACTCTACAGGTGCTAACACTTGGAAGAAAATGACGGCACGTTTATCTAAAGGAGATGGAAAAGGAAATAAGTCTGCTGTAGCTGTTGTATTGGATGGTTTAGTTTATTCTGCTCCAACCGTACAAGGGGAGATTCCTGGTGGTCGTACCGAAATTACAGGGCGTTTTACCCAACAAGAAGCGGGCGATTTAGCCGGTGTGTTAAAAGCCGGTAAATTACCAGCTCCATTGCATATTATTGAAGAGGCTATCGTAGGTCCTTCTTTAGGTCAAGAAGCTATTGATTCTGGATTAAGCTCATTTTTGATTGCTTTGGCTCTGATCTTGGTTTACATGATATTCTATTATTCTACTGCAGGTATTGTTGCGGATATTGCATTAGTAGTTAACCTATTCTTTATTTTGGGTTTCTTAGCATCGTTAAGAGCTACCCTTACATTACCTGGTATTGCAGGTATCGTGTTAACCATCGGTATGTCGGTGGATGCAAACGTTTTGATTTACGAAAGAATTCGTGAGGAATTGCGAACAGGTAAAGGATTTAAACAAGCTATTTCTGATGGTTACAAAGCTGCTTATAGTTCAATTTTAGATTCGAACATTACGACTTTGTTAACGGGTGTTATTTTGTTTATTTTCGGTACAGGACCAATTCAAGGTTTTGCAACTACCTTGATCATTGGTATTATGACCTCCTTATTCTCTGCAATATTTATCACTCGATTAATTTTCGAATGGGGTATGGCGAATGGAAAGTCTGTGAAGTTCTCGACAAAAATGACGGAAGGTTTATTCCAGAACATGAATATAGATTTCTTAGGGAAAAGAAAAATGTTCTATGTGGTTTCAATGGTTGTAATTCTAGGTGGGATTGGTTCCTTAGCTGTTAAAGGTTTGAACTACGGTGTTGATTTCGTAGGTGGACGTTCTTATATAGTAAGATTTGATAAACCCGTAAATGTAGAAGATGTAGCTGCGAATCTTACCATTCAGTTTGTGGGTGAAAACGGATTAAAAGATATTCCTGAGGTAAAAACGTTTGGTTCTTCCAATCAAGTAAAAATCACCACTAAATACATGATCAATAATACCGATAATGAGGTGGATGGGATACTAGAGACCAAATTATTCGAAGGGCTTAAAGGAATGTATAAGGATGAAATTACTCAGGTAGAGTTTGTATCTGAATTAACATCTCAAAAAGTGGAGCCTACTATTGCTGATGATATAAAAAATGCAGCTTTGGTTGCTATTATATTTTCATTAATCGTGATTTTCGTTTACATCTTCGCTCGTTTTACGAAGTGGCAATATTCCGCAGGTGCAATTGCTGCACTCGCACATGATGTGCTTATTGTATTAGCAATATTCTCTATATTCTATGGGGTGTTGCCTTTCTCGTTAGAAATTGACCAAGCATTTATTGCGGCAATTTTAACAGTGGTAGGTTACTCTATTAATGATACGGTGGTTGTATTTGACCGTCTAAGAGAGTACTTAGGTTTACATCCTAAAAAGGATGCGAAAGAAGTGATCAATAGCGCTTTGAATAGTACAATATCGCGTACCGTAAATACTTCTTTAAGTACGTTTGTTGTTTTACTTATCATCTTCATATTTGGTGGGGAAATGATTAGAGGATTCATCTTCGCTATGATGGTGGGTGTGGTAGTAGGTACCTACTCTTCCCTTTTCATTGCAACTCCAATTACTTACGATCTAAGTAAAGGGGAAGTAAAACACTAAAAGTTTACAGAACTAATTGAAAGCCCTTTTAGGTACCCACCTAAAAGGGCTTTTGTATATTTGCGCATTCGTTTATAGAAAGTTTATTTATGGTTTTCGTATTTTTTAATTTAGGCTTCGGAGAGTTATTTGCCATTTTTGTAGTGGTGTTACTTTTGTTTGGAGCAGATAAAATCCCTGAGTTCGCTCGTAGTTTAGGGAAAGGAATTCGGTATGTGAAAGATGCCACCGATGGCGTTAAACGAGATATTCAAACGTCTGTTGATGAGGTGAAAGTGAGTATCGATGCCAATATGAAAGAAGTAAAAGAAGGGGTAGATGTTGTAAATTCTGTAAAGCGTAATTCTCAGGCTTCCTTAAAAGAAGTGTTTGATGATATAGCAAGTACGGTAACGGCTGAAGGTGAAAGCTCCAAACCTACTCCTCCTCATTCAGAAAAAGAACCTACCAAAGAAGTATAAATTGAATATAGTATTAATCATTGTCGGAATAATTATTCTCGTAATTGGTGGCGAATTACTGGTCAGAGGTGCTGTAACCATTGCGCAAAGGTTTCATATTTCTACCTTGGTAGTGGGGATGACTGTGGTCGCTTTTGGAACCTCTGCGCCTGAGTTACTGGTAAGTTTGGAGGCGATGTTTGAAGGGCATCCAGGAATTGCCATTGGGAATGTAGTCGGTTCTAATATTGCAAATATTGCTTTGGTATTGGGCGTGACTGCAGTGATATTTCCAATTTTAGTAAGTCGGAATTCGTATCGAGTGGATTGGCCCTTTATGATGCTGGCCACCTTTATGGTGTATGGATTTATGTGGCTTAATTTCGATCCCGAAATGGGAGGCGAATATGTTTCTTCCATTAACAGGATGAACGGTATTATCATGGTCTCTTTGTTGGTTGGGTTTAGTTGTTTTTTGATATGGAAATCCAGAAAAGTAACGAAGGCCATTCATAAAGAAGCCAAGCAAGAACCGAAAATTCCTAAAAGCTCCGTAACAAAGGATGTGCTCTTCGTAGTGATTGGTTCTGTGGGTCTGGCGGGTGGGGCCCATTTATTAGTAGAGGGAACAGTGGGTTTAGCTACCGTTCTGGGTATTAGTGACTATGTGATTAGTGTTACCGTGGTTGCCTTTGGAACCTCCTTGCCGGAGTTAATGACTTCGGTAATGGCGGCTTTTAAGCGACATTCTGATTTGTCTGTGGGTAATTTGTTAGGTTCTAATGTTTTTAATATACTTGGAATTTTGGGTATTACGGCAATATTTAAGGAGATTCCTATCTCTGAGTTGGTTTTAAATATCGATATGTTATGGGTGATGGGGATTAGCTTGGTGGTATTTCCAATGATGATTACTCGGAAGAAAATTTCCAAAGTGGAAGGGTTCATCTTGTTGGCTCTTTATTGTTCTTACCTCTACTTTACAGTGGTTCGTTCTTAACCTGTGTGGATTTGTTGTTTTTATGTGTTAAATTAAGTTTTTTAACGTGCACCCCCTAAATTATGAGGGGTGTTGATTAAAAAGTGTAGTTTTTTTAGACGCACCCCCTTGAACTGGTTATATTTGTCAAAATTTTTAATTTAAATTGGAATTATGGCATCTTTAAGGTTTATCGCTCTTGAAAAAACAATGGATAGAGTACCCCAAGAAGTGAAAACTTCATCTCATAGAATTTCAGATTATTTTGGTGAAAATGCATTTAACAAAAAAGCGATGCGTCAGTTCCTTTCAGAAGGGGCTTACAAAAGCGTTAATAATGCCATAAATTTCGGCTCTACTTTAGATAGAAAAGTGGCTGATTTGGTCGCTTCTGGTATGAAGTCTTGGGCCATCTCAAAAGGAGCTACTCATTATACCCACTGGTTTCAACCATTGACAGGGAGAACTGCCGAAAAGCATGATTCATTCAATACGCCTGCAGGAGATGGAACTTCCTTTGAAACTTTTGATGGTGCCCAATTAATTCAGCAGGAGCCAGATGCTTCTTCATTCCCTCATGGAGGAATTAGAAATACGTTTGAAGCTCGTGGTTATACCGCATGGGACCCAACCTCTCCAGCTTTTATCATTGGGGAAACACTTTGTATTCCTACTGTTTTTATTTCGTATACGGGTGAAGCCTTAGATTATAAAACACCTTTATTACGGGCATTACATGCCGTTGATAAAGCAGCAACCGATGTATGTCAGTATTTTGATAAGAACATTACCAAAGTACAAGCAACTTTAGGATGGGAGCAGGAGTACTTCTTAGTAGATTCTGCCTTAGCTATGGCTAGACCCGATTTATTGTTAACAGGTAGAACGCTTTTTGGGCATTCATCTTCGAAAGGACAACAATTGGATGATCATTATTTTGGTGCCATTCCTTCCAGAGCACATGCATTCATTCGTGATTTCGAAAAGGAAGTTCATTTATTGGGTATTCCTGTAATGACACGCCATAATGAGGTAGCTCCAAATCAATTTGAATGTGCCCCATTATTTGAAGAGTGTAATCTTGCAGTAGATCACAATTCATTACTTATGGATGTTATGGAACGGGTAGCTGAACGTCACCATTTTAAGGTTTTGTTACATGAAAAGCCGTTTGCCGGAATTAATGGTTCAGGTAAACATAACAACTGGTCTTTAAGTACGAACTCTCCGAAACATAGAAACTTATTGAATCCAGGTAATACTCCGAAAACGAACTTACGTTTCTTGACTTTCTTTATCAATTCAATTAGAGCGGTGGCTGAACATGATGACCTATTACGTGCTTCAATTGCTGGGGCGGGGAATGATCATAGATTAGGAGCGAACGAAGCACCTCCGGCAATTATGTCCATTTTTATTGGAACTCAATTATCTAAAATTTTGGGCGAAATAGAAAGTAAAGTTTCTAATAGTAATTTG
>MAAC01009431.1_pt1 | contig 27848 bp, 26 predicted proteins | sample 1115981 | NCBI WGS metagenome assembly MAAC01 (sample SAMN04961126, study PRJNA320927) | seawater metagenome | isolation source: sample BD02T64 sea water enriched with oil for 64 days | place: USA:Gulf of Mexico | collected 2013-07-27
CAATTTGAAGATGACTACCTTGATAAATGTGCTGAAGGTTTTGCTTTAGGTTTCTTTAACCAAGGTGAAGTATGTACATGTCCTTCTCGTGCACTAGTACAAGAAGATATTTTTGATGTCTTCATGGAAAAAGTACTTGAGAAAACTAGAAACATCGTTCGAGGTAACCCGCTTGATGTTAACACTATGGTTGGCGCACAGGCTTCTAAAGAACAATATGATAAAATCCAAGGTTACCTACAGATAGGTAAAGACGAAGGTGCAACTGTACTTTCTGGCGGTGATGCTGAAAGACTAGACGGCCCACTAGGAACGGGTTACTACATTCAACCAACAATTTTAAAAGGTAATAACTCAATGCGAGTTTTCCAAGAAGAAATTTTTGGTCCTGTAATCTCTGTTACTACTTTTAAAGATGCTGAAGAAGCGCTAGAAATCGCTAACGATACTGCTTTTGGTTTAGGTGCAGGTGTTTGGACACGTGATGCTAATCTTGCTCACCGTATGGGTCGTGGTATTGAATCTGGTCGTGTATGGACTAACTGTTACCACTTATATCCTGCTCATGCTGCATTTGGTGGTTATAAGAAATCAGGTATTGGTCGTGAAACTCATAAAATGATGCTTGATCATTACCAACAAACTAAAAACTTATTAGTTAGTTACAGCACTAGCCCGTTAGGTTTCTTTTAAATAGTAAATTAGCCCTTCTCCTTCCCTTGAAGGGCTTACTTAGTTACTTTCGGAGTCTAATATGAACATAGTTACCGTATTACGGCTCCATTTTTATTTCCTCTTATTATTCTTTTGTATTTCCCTAAAACCCGCTTTTGCCTTTGAAGAGTCAAACTCTTTTAAAAATAGTGAAGTCACTGCCATCCCAGCAGATATAAAAGCGATTTTCCCAAGTGCTACTCGTATTGGTCGTACTGACCCTAACTTAGCAACAATCCCTGTTTACCAACTTAGTCAATTATTAGGCTATGTTTTTGAATCTGACGATTTTACTGATTTTATTGGCTTTTCAGGTCAAACAATTAATGTATTAATTGGTATTGATATCAATGGCGTATTCGCTGGTTTTAAAGTACTAAATCATCACGAACCTATTTTTTTACATGGTCTTGGCGAACAACCTATGTTTGACTTTATCGACCAGTATAAAGGGCATTCTATAAAAGAGCGGTATATTATTAATGCTAAAGATACCAGCACTCCTGGTATAACTAACTTTGATGGTATAACAAGAGCAACTGTATCGGTAATGGTGATTAACGATACAATTATTGCCTCGGCCCTACAAGTCGCAAGAGCGAAATTAGAAGGCTTTGCCGCTGCCACAACGGTAAAAATTGATACAGATTTTTTCGAAAAACTAAATTTTACACAACTGATAGAACAAGGCCATATATCACACTGGCAAGTCAGTAAAGAACAAAGCTTAAAACTTGCTTCAGACGTTTCTAATGAATTAGTAAACGCTATTGAAGAACTAATTCAAGACAGTGATACTGTTGATAATAGCGACTTTATCGAATTGTATTTTGCTTTTGTTAACATTCCTATTATTGGTAAAAACCTTTTAGGTGAAGAAGAATATCAGCGATTACTTGAAAGTCTAAAACCTGGTGAACATGCATTAATGGTATTCAATCGTGGCAATTATTCTTATGCTAGTGAAGACTTCATCCCCCAAACTGTTCCAGCCCGACTAAGTATTGTTCAAGGCGAATTTCCGGTAGATATTCGTGATATTGATTTTTATAGTTATTATGATCCTTCGTTCAATGTGAAAATCCCCGATTTTGAACAACAAAATATATTCAGAATAAAATCTCAATCTGGTTTTGAAATAAGTCAAGCTTTCGAAATTTCACTTGCTGTTAACTATAGCCAGTCATTCTTGTCCACACAGCAACATCAATTCACCACAGATTTACTTTTGCCTGAAAAATTGTTTTACACCCCTAAAGTTGTGATAGAAAAAAAACAAGCTTTGTGGGTAAGAATATGGCTAGGTCGAAGTGTTGAAATAGCGGTGCTATCACTATACCTAATTATTTTATCCTTACTCTTTTTGAAACAAAAGCAACTAGCCCGCCATGTTAATGCTATTCATAGAATACGATTAACTATGCTAGTATTTACTATTTTTTATATCGGTTATTACAGCCAAGGCCAGCTATCTGTTGTTAATATTTATACATTATTATTGTCGTTAGTTAATGGCTTTAGACTGGAAGTATTTTTATTAGACCCCATTATTTTCATCCTCTGGGTATTTGTATTCGCTAGTTTATTTGTCTGGGGACGAGGTCTATTTTGCGGTTGGTTATGTCCTTTTGGTGCCCTTCAAGAGGTAATGAGTTTACTCGCAAAAAAACTCAGCATCAAACAAATAAAAATATCACCTAAGCACCACAAACATGCACAAAAAATTAAGTACATTATTTTATTTACGCTGCTCGGTACATCATTTTATTCTCTTTCATTAGCAGAGAAGCTAGCCGAAATTGAACCTTTTAAAACCAGCCTCACATTAAATTTTGTCCGCTATTGGCCTTTTGTCCTCTATGCTGTCATTTTATTATTATTAAGTTTAAAAATTCATAAATTCTATTGCCGTTATTTATGCCCTTTAGGCGCAGGTTTAGCCATTCTTGGTCGTTTCCCGCTATTGAAATGGTTAAGAAGACGAGAAGAGTGTGGTAGCCCTTGTCAATTATGTCGTAACAAAAAATGTGAAATAGATGCTATCAATCGCGATGGTTCAATTGATTATAGTGAATGTGTTCAGTGTTTAGAATGTTTAGTGACTATTGAAAACCCTAAATTATGTGTTGTTAATAAATACAGTAATCGGTCGATTAAAATAAAAAAGGTCGCCTAATAGCAATTCAAATTGATGTCATTAGACATTAATTTAAACCGCTAAATCATACTTATATAGATTTAAGGCCTTTGTTAGCATATATTGTTAAAAAAGTATGATTATGTAGTTTACTCAGCGTTCATTGATAGCATCACCTTCGACGTTAGTTACCGACAATCCATTGTATTTAATGGTTCTATTACAGCCTCAACATCACTGGAATGTCGCTATTTGTCGATAATAAATTTACCTGTTCAATCTGCATTGGCATATAGAAACGTTACCCCTAGTAGGCAGAGCCATGACAAATATAAAAACAATAGTCGCTGTTAGTAAATCAATTGATGCGTTAAAAGCTAGTCAAGAAATACAACAACAATTAAATCATCCTGATATTGATTTTGTACTATTTTACTGTTCTGCCATCTATCAGTTAGATGAATTAGCAACAGCAATGACGCAATGCTTCAAAAATATAGATATTGTAGGTTGTACCACTGCGGGTGAAATAACCCGCGAGGGCTGTGAACAAAAATCTATTGTCGCGATAGGATTTTCCGGGAAATATTTTTCTATTAGCGCTAAACCGGTAGAGTCTATGGGAGAGTTTGATATTGTAGATGCCCAAAACACAATGAATGAACTCACTGAGCAGTGCCGTTTGAAAGAGCTTGCGCCAATACATGAAAACAGCTTTCTACTAACTTTGCTTGATGGATTATCAACAAAAGAAGAACAGTTCTTACAGACTTTAAATTCGGCTACTTGCGGCATTCCACATTTTGGCGGCTCAGCTGGTGATGATGTAAATTTAGCCAACACCCACGTTTTTTACCAAAATAAGTTTCATCAACAGGCTGCCATTGTCATTTTGGTCAATACCCAATGCGCATTTGAAGTATTTAATTGCAACCATATAAAGTGCCCAACCGAAAAATTAGTCGTCACTGAAGCGGATGTTGAAAATCGAACAGTATACGAACTCAATGCGATGCCCGCAGCAATTGAATACGCTAAATTATTAAACATGGATATGAAGGACTTAACGCCGGAAGTATTTTCACTTCATCCCCTTGCGGTAAAAGTAGGCGGTCAATACTATATTCGTTCAATACAAAAGGTAAATGTAGACGATTTAAGTTTAACTTTTTATTGTGCCATTGATGTGGGTATTGTGCTCACAGCCGTTGATATGGATGATATTTTTAATTCATTAAACAATAAGTTAGAAAATATTACTCAACGTTTGGGAGAATCAGAACTCGTACTTGCCTGCGACTGTTTTTTACGCCGTATTGAAATAGAACAAAAAGATTTATCTGAACAAGCAAAAAACCTTTATGAAAAATATAACATTGCAGGTTTTAACAGCTATGGAGAACATATAAATGGCATTCACTTAAACCAAACTTTTGCAGGCGTTTTTATTGCCAAAAATGAGTCCAAGGAGGGTAACGTTAATGAATGACATGTGCAATGATGACTCATTAATTGATCAAATAGAACAACTTAAAGAACAGAATGGTAGATTAAAAAAAATTAATCATGCCTTAATGGAGCGGGTAGAAAATCATGGTAATCAATTTGCCCCTTACGCTGCATTTGAAAATTCAGTCTATTTAGCTGAACAAGTAAGAGAGAAGACCCAAGAGCTGAAAAACACCTTAGCAAAGTTAGAACGTAGTAACCGAGCATTAACCCAAGCAAATAACAAAGCTAACCTATTTCAACAGCGCTTCATTGACGCAATTGAGAGTATATCTGAAGCGTTTGTTTTACTTGATTCTGATGGCAGGATCATTTTACAAAACAGTACTTTTTCTTCTTTTTGGGAAGGGCTTGGCCTTTCAACAGGTGTCGGTGTTAACCTAAAAGACTTAAAAGATAGAGCAAAAAATCGTGGCATTATTCGCCATGTTCATCCCGGTGATGCCTATAATATTAATCCCGTTTATAAACTATCGAACGGTCGATGGTTTCAGTTAAATGAGCGCCGTACTATGGAAGGCGGTTGGGTAATGCTTTATAGCGATATTACCGCGTTAAAAACCGCCGAGAATGTTCGATACGAACAAGGTATGGCCAACAAGTCTTTATTATTGCAAAGTTTAGTTGATAACCTTTCTCAAGGTGTTGTGTTAATTAGTAGTCAGCAACAAATTGAAGTGTGGAATAAACGCTTTGCTGAAATAAGTCAGCTATCACCTATCATACTTAAGGAAAAGCCCTATTTTTCTAATATCAATAATTTAACTGAACTTGATCTTGAGCCTAAAAAAGAACACGCTTACCATGTACAAACGTTATCAAATGGCACTGTTGTAGAAATAAGAGATCATCACTTAAATAACGGTAAATTAATTAAAACATACACAGACATCACAGAACGACATCGCTATGCTGAGTCATTAAAAAAGAATGAGCGTTGGTTGCGCTTAATCACAGATAATGTGCCCGCTATGATCGCTTACGTGGGTTCAGATCTTAAATTTCAATTTACTAACCAAGTTTACATGGATTGGTATGGCCACTCCCCATCAGAACTTTATAAATTAGAAGAAGACCAAAACCGAACTAATATTGATTATAGTAAAGTAAAGCCTTACGTAACTAAGGCACTTGCTGGCGAAAGTGTTAGTTTTGAATCAGAAGAAAAAAATCTCGCAGGTGAACCTTGTTATTTATTAAAGTCCTATGTACCCAATATTGATATTGAAGGCCAAGTACTTGGTTTTTTTGTTCTTATACGTGATATTACCGCTCGAAAAAATAATGCCGTAGCCCTGCAAAAAGCACATGATCTATTAGAGGTTAGAGTACAAGAGCGTACCTCTCAATTGCAAACGGAAGTTGAAGGTCATCAACAAGCACAAGTGAGTTTAGTTAAGGCAATCAAAGAAGCAGACGAAGCTAACATGTCTAAAACCAAGTTTCTCGCCGCCGTTAGTCACGATTTATTGCAACCTTTAAATGCTGCGCAATTATTTAATAGTTCTTTATCAGAGCAAGTACTAAACACAAATTTAGCGCCTATTGTGAACTCTGTTGATGCATCACTGAGTGATTTAGAAAACTTAATTTGTACTTTAGTCGATATTTCCAAGCTTGATGCCGGCGTTGTTCAAGCAGATAAATCTTCTTTTAAACTTGCTGATTTACTTGATAACTTAGCCAATGAATATCAACAACAGGCAGATCAGTACGAGGTTAACTTACATTATGTAACTACCGATATAGTAGTGCATAGCGATAGTGTTTTATTAGCGCGCGTATTACGTAATTTTCTTTCTAATGCTTTTAGATATACCGAAAATGGCAGAGTATTACTTGGTTGTAGAAGACAAGGTGACTATGTTTCTATTGAAGTCTGGGATAATGGTGTTGGTATAGCCAAAGAGAAAATAAACGAAATTTTTCAAGAGTTTAAACGACTAAAATCATCCAAAGTAGCCTTTAGAAATGGTTTAGGCCTCGGCTTAGCTATCGTAGATAAAATAGCTAAAGTACTCGAACATTCAATTAAAGTAGATTCTGTTCACGGTAAAGGCTCAATGTTTTCGATTAAGGTACCGGTCGGAAAAATTGATTTACTTCCTACTAGTCAGTTTCTCCCCTCTCAAATATTACACAATACTATTTTAGCGCAACGTACTGTTTGGGTTATCGATAATGATGCCAATATATGTGAAGGTATGGCACGTTTACTTGGTGGTTGGGATTGTACGGTTATCACTGCAATTAGCCTTGAGCACCTTGAACAAAAAGTAGATATTTATCAAGAGCATGTTGATATTTTAATTGTCGATTACCATTTAGATGACGACAAAACTGGCTTATCTGCCGCTAAAGTTATAAACAAGAGGCGTACATCAGCAATACCTACATTAATGATCACAGCAAACTATAGCAAGTCACTAAAAAAAGAAGTAGAAAAAACGGGTATTCTATTGCTTAATAAGCCAGTAAAACCAATGAAGCTAAAAACATCCATGTTACATTTGTTAAGGTAAAGGCTGGCGGTACACTCCAGTTCTATCTTAATAAAATTAGTTGTAAAAACCTCCTACCTTAGTATGAGGTTTTTATAACCAACACCAATCAACAGATTGATTTAAAAGTATTAATTACAATTTATTTAATCTAATAAATAATCCAAAATATACCATTAGTTAAGTATTCACGTTACATTACCAGTGAATCTATAACGAAGGAAGATTAATGAATCGCATTATTACACTAACGGGTTTGCTTTGTGCTTTGCCAGTAATCGCTGATGATATTGAAAAAATCAATGTTATTGGACAAACACCACTATCAAGTAATATATCTGCAGAAAATAATATTATTGGTAGCGCACAATATATAAGCACTAAAGATATTACTCGTGCTCAAGCAACATCACTCGCTGATCACATGAGAAACCAATTAGTTAGTGTCAATATCAGTGATGTACAAAACAATCCTTTTCAACCTGATGTTCAATACCGTGGCTTTACTGCTTCGCCTTTATTAGGCTTACCCCAAGGAATTTCTGTTTATTTGAACGGGGTAAGATTTAATGAACCTTTTGGCGATACCGTTAACTGGGATCTAATTCCTTTAGCTGCGCTTGATAGTGTTGCTTTATATTCAGGCTCAAATCCGGCTTTCGGGCAAAACACCTTAGGTGGTGCCTTATCACTGAAAACTAAAAATGGCTTTAGCTATACAGAAAATGAAGCTGATGTTCAATTTGGTAGTTTTGGTCAACAACAATACACAGTGCAATCAGGTGGTAACGACGGCAACTGGGGATATTACTTTATTGCTAACAGCTATAAAGAAGATGGTTGGCGCGATTTTTCACAAAGTGAATTAAAACAAGCATTAGCCTCATTTAGCTTTCAAGACGACAATAATTATTTTGAGCTATTGCTAGCTGCTAATGATAATGAAATGACTGGAAATGGTGCAGCACCTGAAGAGTTGATTGCCATTGAAGGTCGCGAAACGGTATATACCCACCCTGACAAAACCAATAACGATTATAAAATAATCAGCATATCGGGTGATTCAACTATAAATGAACAATTATCTTTGCAAGCTAATGCTTATTATCGCCAAAATAAAATCAATTCCATCAATGGTGATGACAGTGATTATGAAGATTGTGACTTTGGTGCTGGTGAAACATTATGTGAAGAAGATGAAGAGGACGGCTCGTTGACCATGGTTGATTTTGTCGGTTATGACGAAGGCACGCTATTTAGTGATATTGCTACCATAGATCCCGATGAAGTTGATGGCACACTCAATGATGGTGCTACCGACAATACCAGCTACGGTTTTGCCACTCAGTTAATCCATACAACCAATTTTAACAATTTTGATCAAGAAGTAATTTTTGGCTTAGGAATGGATAAAGCCGATATTAACTTCAGAAGTAATACTCAATTTGGCATTCTTAATAATGATTCTGCTGCTGATGATCGCTCAGTATCACCAACAGGTTTTTTCGATAGCGAGTCTCAAGTACGCTTAGATGTAACCACTGAACAACAATATGTTTTTGCCTCTTATTCAATGGTCTTTGACCAAGGGCTTACGTTAAATATTGCTGGCCGTTACAATAATAGCCACATCATTATGAATGACCTTATCGATGACGGTGAAGGCTCTCTTGATGGCAATCATAAGTTTAATCGTTTTAACCCTGCTGTAGGTCTTGATTATCAACTGACTAATGAGTTCACTGCTAATATTAGCTATAGTGAATCATCACGTGTGCCAAGCCCTGCTGAGTTAAGTTGCGCTGATGAAGACGATCCATGTAAATTACCCAACGGTTTTGTTGCTGATCCACCGCTTGAACAAGTTGTTGCTAAAACGATCGAAGCATCATTAAAGTACAACACTGATTCGGTATCAGCTATTGCTACTTTATTTTCAACTAAAACTATCGATGACATAATTTTTCAACAAGCAGGCTCAACGTCCTCTGAAGGTTATTTTGTCAATATTGATAGAGTACAGCGCCAAGGGGTAGAATTAGCCTACTCAGTAGCGTTTACAGATGTAACGGTTGGCACTAGCTATAATTACCTAAAGGCGACCTTTGAGTCACCTTTTGTATCATTTAGCCCAGTAAATCCTCTTGGTCCAAATCGTCAAGTTAGCCCTGGAGATGTAATCCCTGGTCAGCCACAACACCAATTTAAGCTTCACGCTGATTGGAAGATCAACGAAAAATTTAGCGTAGGGACAGAATTGATATATGCTTCTGATTCTTATTATCGTGGTGATGAAGCCAATGAAAATAAAAAAATATCTGCATACTCATTAGTTAACGCCTATTTTTCTTATCAAATAACCAAGCAATTAAATTTATCTGCAAAAGTGGATAATCTATTTGATCATCAATATGAAACTTTTGGTACTTATGGCGAAGCTGATGAAGTATTAGAAGATTTTTACCCTGACGTTGAAGAACCATACTTTGTTGGTCCTGCTAGACCAAGATCCTTCTCTGTAAGCGTTAATTATAAGTTCTAACAATAAAAAGATATTTGCACACATAGGGCAAATATCTTTTCTTCATTTGATTTATTAGGTGTTACCGGTGTATATGTATATCTCCCCTACTCGTTTATTGCTCCTTATTATTTTTTGCTTCAGCTGTATACAAGCGACTGCAAATACTAATACAGACTTACCAAAAGTTCGTGTGGGGGTCTTAAAATATGGCACCGTAAATTGGGAAATAGCAGTAATAAAACATTATCAATTAGATAAAAAATATAATTTCAATTTAGAAGTAATGCCGTTAAGTAATAAAAATGCGTCTGCCGTAGCCTTACAAAGTAAAGCGGTTGATATTATTCTAGGTGATTGGTTATGGGTAAATCGACAACGTTTTAATGATAAAAGTTATACTTTAGTTCCAACATCAATTGCCTCTGGTGGCTTGTACGTTAACGGCGACTCTAGCGCAAAATCACTTGCCGATCTTAATCAAATTAAAATTGGGGTTGCTGGCGGATCAGTTGATAAAAACTGGTTATTATTACAAGCCTATGCACAAAAAAAACATCAACTGAATATTAAAGATAATGCTGAAATAGTCTTCGCAACACCACCATTACTAAATCGGTTAATGCAACGGAACGATGTAGATGCAGCAATAAATTTTTGGCATTACAATGCTAGATTAAGTGCTAATGGTTTCAGACTTTTGGTGAGTGTGCCACAAATGCTTGCTGAGTTAGGCATAACCAATAAAGTACCTTTATTGGGATGGGTATTCGAACAAGAATGGGCGCTTAAACACAACGAAAAATTATCTGGTTTTCTACAGGCGTCTAATGAAGCTAAACAGTTATTACTTTTGTGTGATGAAGAGTGGCAGCGTATACGTCCTTTAACAAAAGCAGAAAACGATAAGGTTTTTATTGCCTTAAAAAATGAATATAGAACTAGATTGCTACATAAATTTGGGCCTGAAGAAATAAAGGCAAGTAAACAAATATTCAATATTTTAGCAGAACAGGGAGGTCGAAATTTAGTGGGTAAAGCAACAACATTGGCAGAGGGGACTTTTTGGCAAACAGCTAAAATCAATCCATCTCTTTTCAAACAAGTAGCTGAATACACAACAAACCACCAAGCAACATGCCCGATAAAATAGGAGCATAGGTCATTAATAAACATTCCAACGAGCCCGCATTAACAAGCCGATTATTTACATTGTTAATGTCTGTATTTATGTCACCAGTCTATGGCCGATTATTAATGTTAATAATCATCGCTAGCGCGTGGCAAAGTATCGCTTGGTTCGTTAATAGCTCTGATTTTCCGTCATTATTCGTGGTAATGGAAAGCTTTATTTATCATTTTTTTCAAGGTGATATGTTAGTCAATCTCAGCGTAACCTTAACTCGCGTATTGATCAGTTTTACCATTGCTATGGTCTTAGGTGTCATTATTGGTATTTTAATGGGTATCAGTAAACGCCTTAATCAATTATCAGACACTTTACTAATAATCGTCCTTAACATTCCTGCCCTAGTGACTATTTTACTGTGTTACATCTGGTTTGGCTTGGTTGAGTCAGCAGCAATACTGGCTGTGGTTATTAATAAAGTACCGACAGTTGTTGTGATGATCAGAGAAGGTGCCCGCGTAGTAGATGAAGATTTACTCAATGTTGCTAAAGTATACAAATTATCATTAAGTAGAACCTTCTTTAGCGTGTTCTTGCCGCAGCTTTATCCTTACATTATGGCTTCAGCACGCGCAGGTTTGTCTTTAATATGGAAAATTGTATTGGTGGTTGAATTGTTAGGACGAAGTGACGGTGTTGGCTTTGCATTAAATACATTATTTCAATTTTTTGATATTGCTGGAATTCTTGCTTATACCTTTGCATTTATTTCAATTGTGTTAGTGATTGAAAACCTAATTTTCAGACCGCTAGATAAATTAATTGCTAGGGGAGTTCACCATGATAGAACTTGATATTGCCATTAAAGATAAGTATTACGCAAATAGCACTTCCGTGGTATTAAAAGATATAGAGTTTAACGTTAAACCGGGGGAGTTCGTTGCTATCATTGGTCCTTCTGGCTCAGGAAAAACGACCTTACTTAATATGCTTTCTGGGCTTGAAGATGCCACAGGGCAAAAACTGTTATGTAACACAAAAGAGCTCAATGGCTGTAAAGATTACCAACTTGGTTACGTTTTTCAACAACCAAGGTTAATGCCTTGGTTAACGGTTAACGAAAACCTACAACTAGTGTTACCTACAGCACAAGAACAAAAAATTGAAACCTTATTAGCGCAAGTTGGCTTAGCAGGTAAAGGGGATTATTATCCCAAGCAATTATCTGGCGGCATGCAGCGACGAGTAGCAATTGCTAGAGCTTTTGCTGTTAACCCTGAGCTAATTTTGCTTGATGAGCCGTTTAACTCTCTTGATGCGCCAACGGCCGCCAAACTAAGGTTACTACTAGTAAACTTGTGTAAAAGCTGTGATAGTAGCGTTGTTTTTGTTACTCATGATTTAAGTGAGGCGATAAATTTAGCTGATCGTATTATTTTTATGAGCAATTCGCCAAGTTCAATCATTCATCAGGTCACTGTAGATTTACCTAAGCCGAGAATAGAGTGCGGCAGCCTTGAACTTGCTTGGCAAGCAAAACTAATGAACCAATACCCTCATATTCTATCTGGCAGTATTGATACCCAAACCACCTCAATATGCGAGTTTCAGGACGTCTGAGCGAATCATGAACAAGGCACATCTTTTTCTTAATGGTTATCCCTTAGAAATAGAGGTAACAATGAGCATGTTTTACTCAGTCGTCCCCAACGGGCTGGTTTAGAAACGTTTTATGCTGCGTTATTGATTTTGAGAAGGAAATAACCATTCACTTCAATCAATGCCTTGCCTAAAGACGTTTCTAATTTCAGCTGAATTCTGCATTTTGAAGTGGCTTGGGTATAGACCGATTAATAAGCCATATTTTCTCATCCTTTTTTGATTTCCTCCTACTTAAGCATTACGCAATTGGTCTAAGACTAAGGGATGCTTTTTTTCAATATCATTGCCAATACCTATTATCCATGGACTTTTTTATTATTGATGTAATTACAATAAAACCGATAATAAAATAAAGGAAATCAAACATGACTACAAAATTTAAATTAGCAGCAATCGCCCTTGCCTGTACCACAGCGTTTAATGCAAGCGCCGCTGTTGAATTGTATAATAACGATGGCATGACGTTCACTGCCGATGGTCTAATAAACATATTTTACTCTAGCAGTGATACTGACATGACTGATGCTGCTGGCGTAGAAACAAACAGCAAACAATCACGTGTTCGTACTGGCTTTTTACCAAGCTACATTGGTTTAAACTCAAGCAACCAAGTAGGTGATTATAAAGTAGCTACCCGTTCTTCATTTTGGGTTACTCTTAGTGATACAGATGCTAATCGCGGTGCAACGGCTGCCGGTACGCAAACAGGAATTGATGTTCGTCAATTTTATGCCACAGTAAGCGGCGATTTTGGTGAAGTATTATTAGGTAAAGATTTTGGTTTATTTAACCGCTCTAATATTTTTGGCGATGAACTACTACTGGGTTATGGTCAAACATCTAACACTTGGGGTTTAGTTGATGGCGGTAATGTTTCTTTCGGTAACATTGCAACTGGTTACACTTATGCTTTTCCAAAAGCACAAATTACTTATAGAACACCAGATATGAGCGGCTTTAAATTAGCAGTTGGTATTATGGACCCTAATAAAGTTTCTGCAAGTTCTGATGAAGATATGCCACGTTTTGAAGCTGAATTAACCTATAACACTACTTTTGATGATGGTTCATTAAAAGGTTGGGTTAACGGTATGTCACAATCAAGTGAAGACGCTGGTGTTGACCAAGATCAATCAGGTGTTGGTTACGGTGTTAACGTTAAGTTCTCAGGGTTATCACTAACCGCTTCTGGTTTTAGCGCTGAAGGTGTAGGCCATGTTGTAGGTCTAGATCAATTTGTTACAGCTGACACAACTGAGACTGATGGTTACCTAGTACAAGCTTCTTATACTATGGGCGATAATCGTTTTGTAGTATCTTACGGTCAATCTACAGTAGATGACAGCACAGTAGAAACAGAAAGTAGCAATACTAACGTATCTTATTTCAGAACGGTTATTCCTGGAGTTACCCTTGTAGCTGAATTAAATAAAACTGAAATAGATAATAATAATGCAGCTGATTTAACAGCAGAAGAGAATAACGTTTTCTCAATTGGTGCTGTTGTAACTTTCTAATTTTATAGAAAAACTCTATAGAACATTTAAAGGAGCAGAAAACTTATTTCTGCTCCTTACTAATTAAACAAATTAGATTTTTTAACAAATAAAGAGTAAAACTGTCTATTTTATAACTTAAAGATGAGGTTCTTACGACTAAGGGATGATTAAATAGTTAAATTTGCTCTGCTAAAGTAGTAAAGTGGATTTATTTCAATAGGCAACACCATGTATAAAATTTTAGTCGCTGATGATCACCCGTTATTTAGGGATGCCGTAATAAATATTATTTCTCAAACTTTTCCTGAGTCTGAAATTTTTGAATCCAAGGATATCGAATCAACTCTCGCCTTTGCCAAAGACACTTCTGATATCGATCTTATCTTGCTCGATTTGAACATGCCCGGCATGTCAGGCCTTGCCGGTTTACTTGATTTACGTAATCAATATCCAACAATTCCAGTCGTTATTATTTCAGCAGAAACTGAAAAGCAAGTCATATTACAAACTATTGCTTATGGTGCTGTTGGTTTTATCGCAAAATCATCTGCAAAAGATGTCATAGGTAATGCACTTAAGAGTATATTTGAAGGGAATGTTTATTTACCGGCAGATATCATTCGTTCACAAACAACCGTTAACACATCAAAAGAATTCGAAGTGTTACCAGAAAAAATGTTTTTATTAACACGTAGAGAATTAATGGTGTTGAAACATTTAACTAAAGGTGAAGCAAATAAGCAAATTGCGTTTAACTTAAATATTTCTGAAACGACGGTAAAATCACATGTCTCTTCTATCTTAAAAAAATTAGGCGCATCCAACCGTGTAAAAGTTGTTGTAGGCTGTAGTGATATCGATTTTAATCAATATCTAAAACGCTAATACATCAACGTTTCTAACCAAGCTTCATTAGGTACCCATGACGCAACTATCACTAAATTAACTGTTTTTTTTAATTTTTAAACTTAATGATTTGCACGACTGCAGGTAATCAAACAGTAGAAAATTAAATAAAAACGAAAAAATACACTTTCTTCTCGGTAATGTTTACCAAGTAGCTAAAATAACTGTTTTAGCTACTATTCTGTCAAAAATAAATTACAAATCATTGATAATTTCGGTTTTACCTAAGCAATCTAAAATTTTCAGATTGATTGTATTGGCCATATTTTTTTAAAAAAATGAGAGCGTTATGATCTAATATTGTTAAATAGTCGCAGCGGTTTTAGCTATACCCGTTCCATTTATAAAGTCACACTATCTATTCGGAGAAAATGAATGCGCGCTTATCAAGTAATGACTGCGGATGGTATTGATGCCATTGAGCAAATAGTAAAAGAAATCCCCATACCTAAAGATGACGAAATACTCGTAAAAATGAAAGCCTGCTCACTAAACTACCGTGACATACTGATCACGATGGGCGGGTATGTGAGAAATGATATACGCCCTATTGTTCCCTTATCTGATGGCGCGGGAGAAGTAGTAAAGCTAGGGGCATCTGTTAGCGACTTTCAACTTGGAGATAGAGTCATTGGCAACTTTTTTCAGTCATGGGAAACAGGAAAAATTGATGATGATGGCCTTAATTCTGCGATGGGTGGCAGTATTGATGGCGTACTCTCAGATTACTTTATTCTTAAAGCGAATTGCAGCGTAAAAATCCCAGATTATCTTTCATATTCTGAAGCATCCACCCTCCCCTGTGCTGCAACAACCGCATGGCATGCGTTGGTACCAGTAGGTGAAATAAAAGCTAATCACACAATCCTTTTACTCGGAACTGGCGGCGTTTCAATCTTTGGATTACAAATCGCTAAAGCGATGGGGGCAACCACCATTATTACATCCTCGAGCGATGAAAAATTAGTTCGTGCCAGTGCCCTAGGTGCTGATCATGTTATTAACTATAAGAGCCACCCTAACTGGGAAGAAGAAGTGCTTAAAATTACTGATGGTAAAGGTGTTGATAACGTATTGGAAGTCGGTGGTGCTGGTACTTTTGAGAAATCTTCAGCCTGCGTAAAACCCAATGGTACTGTTTCTGTGATAGGAATTCTAACGGGATTAGAAAGTCCGAGCCTGAGCTTGATGACTATTTTTAATCTATTACGGGTTCAAGGTATTTATGTTGGCAGTACTGATATGCTTAAGCAGTTAATAGCCACCATGGAGACGCATCAAATTCATCCACAAGTAGATAAAACATTCTCTTTCTCTCAGGCAAAAGAAGGTTATCAATGGATGGCTCAGGCAAAACATTTTGGCAAGGTTGTCATCGAGAATGACGTTTAACAGAATACGATGTTATTTATCGTACTAAAAAATCATCTCTGAACAATAGTGTGTTAAATAGCTAATGGAAACAATGGTGACAGTTATCATTGTTTTTTGTTTGGATAATATGAAAAACAGATGTACTTTTCAAAGTTACTTTCTAGTGATCACTTGTCATATACCCTTTTGAATCTGTTCAATTTTGACTAGGTTTCCCTCTTGCCCATATCCAATTATTGAGCGCTATTAAGAAAACTGAAAAAATAAAGCTTAAAAAAATAAGCCAACTAATGATTTTGAAACGTTAAAATTAGTACTTTTTTCTTAAGCCTTGTATAATGCGCGGCATTATTTATACAGTTCTTATTATTGTGACGGAAGCTTTATGTTAACAGCAAACAACATCACTATATAGTTTACTGTAAGTATAAGTTGAATTTAGATAAAATTCCGCTCTGGGGTCTTAGCGTTTGAGATAATATCAATCTCAAAACACAAAGTCAACGCAAACATTAAAAACTATTATTTACTAAAAGTATAAGTTAAAATGGAGTCCTTATTTAATACATAAGGACTAACCATGCCATCAAAAGCTATATCCTATATACGTTTCAGCAGTAGTATTCAAAAACAAGGCGATAGTCTTCGCCGTCAAACTGAGCTTATTGAAAACTGGCTTTTACATAATCCCAAAATAAATTTATCAGATATACAATACAAAGATCTAGGTTTGTCTGGTTATCATGGCGACCATCTTGAACATGGTTTTGGTAAGTTATTAGCAGCCATAAAAAACAGTTATATAAACGCTGGTGACTATTTGTTAGTTGAAGATATTGACCGTTTAGGTCGTATGGAAGCTACTAAGCTGTTGCCTTTATTGCTAGAGATATTAGCTGCCGGAGTAATAATTGAAACTTTAGGTGACGGTCAAACTTATACTAAAGAATCTATGAATTCTGCACAGTTATATATTCTAGTAGGTAAAATCCAAGGCGCACATTCCCATTCAGATAAACTAAGCAAACGCATTAAAGCATCTTGGGTAACTAAACGTAAAAATGCCGAAGAAGGTAAAGGTGTAAATCGTAAAAGTTATTGGTATATAACTGAAGATGATGAAGGTAAATTCACTCGAATTACCCCCCAAAATAAAGCTTTAGTAACTAAAATATTTGTAATGTTTCAGAGCGGTGTTAGCCAAAACAAAATTGTTCAGTTTTTAAAAGAAAACGACCCCGTAAGGTTCAAAACGTACTCCCCTACTGCCCTTAAAAAGTTATTACTTAATAAAACAGCAATTGGTTATTGGGATGATATCCCTAATGTATACGAACCAGTAATTGAAGAACAATTATTTTACTCTGTTCAAAATATATTTAAAGAACGTGCAGAAAAATCTGGTGGTTATAAGAAAGGTGAAGGTGCTAAGAAAGGTGTGGCGCAAGGTAGAAAGTCCAACCATATTATGGCAGGTTTAGTTGTTTGTAAAAGATGCGGTAAAAATTATTCTGTAAAAAACCAAAAAAATCATTCAGCTCCCATTATGTATTGCAGTAATCCTAATAAAGAAAATTGTGATAATAGAAAAACTATACCTATAGCCATTTTGAATGAATTTAGAATGCGTACGCAAGAAGCTTATATTAAGAAAATCCTCGACTCAAAAATTGATAACGACAATCAAAAGTTAGTGGTGGCATTGGATGGTCAGATAGATACTAAATCAAAATCGATAGAGAATTTAATCGATTTAGTGGTTTCTGGTAGTAGCTTTGCCGCTGAGAAGGTAACAAAACTTGAAGCCGAACTAAAACAATTAAAACTTGAACGAGTTGGTTTGGTACAAACTGAGACTTCAACAGCCAACATCGAAAATTTAAAAATGGCTGGGCTAGATATGTCTAAAGATCCACTTATTCTTAATGCTATGTTAAAGCAAGTAGGCTACAAAATAGCTGCGGAAGTAAAAACTATGTATTTAGATAACGACCAAATGGAATATATTACATATGTTAAACCGAAGAAATGCCCCCTCAGAGAAGAAAATAATAAGCAAATTATAGCCGCAATGGCTAATGACCCAGATTGGGATCCCAAGAGTATCAGTCCTAAGGGGAAATACCGTGTTTCGTTTAATGGAGTAACCGAAGATATAGTAATACCGAATGACGATAAACTAACTTTGGAAGAAAAGGCACACGAATACACTGGGGTGTTTGACGAACAGGCAAGCGAATTAGACGCAGTCTTTGATGAACTGAAACGCGAATTCAGTGGCAAATGATAGTTGATTAAAATATTCAAAGCAGGGCAAAATCAACTATTTCTTTGTCCTTTTTTATGACTTGTTATGAGTTGATTTGCCGAGATGCTGACTCAATATTTTCATGAATAAACGGAACCAAATTTATTTTACCCTCTGTAAGTATGTACAACTGAACTTGATTTTCTTGGGGAGAGTTTTTTAAGTTATTCAAAGCCACCTGAGTAAAGTTATTTAGTTGTTCAATAGAACCATGTAATTCATCCAGCCCTTTCTCCTTAGCTGCAACAACTACAATTACATTAAGTTCTTCGTGATATATGGAAAGACTATGAACAAAGTATTGTTTTGATGACTTAAATATTTCAATATCATCAGCTTTTCTTATGATATCTTGAATTTTTGGTTTTATTTTTATTTCATAAAGGTCATCTAAAACTTTCATTGCAAACCAACCAGGGAGAAATAACAAAACGCCAACAATTCCAGCTGTTGCAATATCGAAATTTTTAATACTTGAGTCCACCGCAAAAACATCTTTCTCTGGGAAATCACTACCTTTAATAGAGTCTAATTTTTCAAGTTCTTCTGCCAAAGGAATTGAAAAAGCTCTTAGAAATGTAGAGTTCCCTTGAGTTAGAACACTATAGTTGATGATACTCATAAAATTAACTCATAACGCCCGTAAATGGACAAATAATAGTTGGTTAAAATATGCGACAAAGGACAAAAACCAACTATTTTTAATCCTTTTGAGTGACTTGTTACCTTTTTATTCTTTATAATATTTGGCATTTAACTCTTCTGCTGTTGAATTTAAGGCTTCATCTCTAATTGATAGTAACTCTTTTGTAATATTGCCCGATAATTCAGAAGCCACGCCTTTTAACAATTCAAAGTCACCACTTTTATTTTTTATCAAAAAATCAATTTTAAACTTTGCCTCGGCTGCATTTACATAAATAGCTTCGGATTTCATTATTAATTCTTTATTAGAAATTTTTGTGGGATCATCTAAAATAACCTCAACCTGAGTAATTAATGTATTAATAACATCGATATGACCGTAACAGTCTGTAATACCAATTCGTGCTTCTCTAGGTAAGTACACGCATATTTCATGGAAGTATTCATCCAATAAGAATTTATGAAGCTTTGGAGGGACATTTGTAACAATACTTTTAAGCAAGGCTAATTGCATTGTCATTTTTGTAGTTAATAACATCCTGTCTAACCATTTAGATAAATCGGCTAATTCAGTATAAATAGCTTTAATCTTTCTTTTTCTCTCATACCTGTTTTTTATCACATCTGTTGCTTGGCTAAGTAACCAACCAACAAATATGCCGATTAAAACAGACTTTATCTTTACATCCATACTTGAAGCTTCCTCGAAAAATATTACGCCCAAATATCGGGCTAAAATTAGCAGCGCTAGATCAAAACTAACTGTTCAATTGTCCTTTTAAACGATTTGTTAACTTTCTTTTAAATTGAGGATGTTTTCAGCATACTTTAAAGAGGCAGCTGTCGATGAATACTTAGTTAATAAAATATTCTTTAACGTTTTATATATCCGATTATATTCATATAAATGTTTAGCGTAGCCAGTTATATCAGTTCGTACAGCAACAAAAGTTTCATTACCAACATGTGATGGAATCATATGGTAACGGTTTATCCATGACTCATTCATATTATTTCGAATTGCTTCACTTATCGATGAAATAAGACTGGTTTCAATATAAGGGGAGTACCTAAATAGCTCATCAATAGTGTTTTTCAAGCCTTCAATATGATTTATTACTGCTTCCCCCACGTTTTGATTATGCCCATCTTTTCCTGTTCGAAAACGTTTCAATTCATTGTCCATAAACACATTTTTCATCGCGTCCTTGAAATCAGTTTCAGTTAGAGGTTTAAGTTTTAGGTCTTTTTGGGAAATATTAAAATTAGTTGCATCTTGCATAATAAAAAGTATATGGAACAATACCTTGTTTATTAAATGTGCAGCATGCTCTTCTATCTGTTTACGTTCTATATATTTAGGAATTACAAACGTAATTAAATAAAATAGATAAGCTGCTATAAACGAAAGACATAAGTTAACAGTAATTTCTGCTAGTTTTGCACCTCCTTCAAACGGCTCTACAGTATTTTCAAAAACGAATTCAATCATTGCTATTGCAAGTATAACTATCAGCAAAGAAAAAAATAAAATTTTATTCGGAGATAAATGCTTCATGTTCCCTCTGAAAACTAACTGCCAAGTTAAGAGGCAAATAATAGTTGGTTAAAATAAGCGACAAAGGAGCAAAAACCAACTGTTATTTGTCCTTTTAAACGACTTGTTAAGTTTCGATTGCTTCATACGTTGATATTAAAAACAACGACATAGTACCCGCTAAATTAACTGCCAACTCTGCGTGTCTAGGCTTTGGTTTTACCGCTCTAGGACTTGAACCATGAGCATCTCCGTGTTTATTTCTTAATGAACCTAAGCCATTAATAATACCAGAACACCCACCTAATATTTGTTTAAATATTTTTTCAGTGTGTTGATCTGGAGATAGGTTTAACTCTTTGGCCGTTAGTCGATATAGCTCAGATATTTCGATATTAGTTTCATTGAACTCTACATTCTTGGCTAAGAGTATATGTTTACAGACAGACTCAAGGATAGTTCGAGATATAGTGATTGCACCTTCGGGGTCTTGTTGTTTACGCTCTAGGGCTTTTTGCCACGCGAAATGAATTCCATCGGAATCAAATTTTCTCAGAACGTCCTCAATACTTTTAGCCGCAGGCAAAGTTTGCTTAGTTTCAAGGTACTCAAGTAGAGGGTTTAGTTCATCGTATATAAATGTTCTACGCGCAGCGTAGGTAGGAAATTTGTTTTTAATGAACTGCCAGAATTGACCAATAGTACGATTAGTTTTAATCCAGCGGGGAATTAGTTCAGAACAAGCAGAGTTATTCATTAAGTGTTTCCGCATCAACAAGTAATGATTGTCATTAGCACTTTCGCCTGTCGCACAAGCTATCAACATATTAAATAAATATTCTGCTCTATCAAAATCATTATCGAGATATTCAATTTCCATTGATGCTAAAACTCCTTTAGAAACTTAACGCCGCCATAAGGGGCTGATAATAGTTGGCTATAATGTGCGAGAAACGAAGCGCAGCCAACTGTTAGCAGTCCGTTTAATGGCCTTGTTAGAATAATTTAATCCTAGCCACCAGCAGCTTTCGCAAAATAAGATGCAGCTCCAAATATGATTCCAAATATAACACCTAAGGCAGCAATTATTTGAAAAACTACAATTGCTACATCCCACTTTGAAAGTTTACTTTTTTCCAATCCATTAACTTTTTCTGTAAGGTTCTCAATTTGAGTTGCTAAAATAGCGTCGTTAACTGATGATATTTTTTCTACCGTGTCTTGGCTAGGAAAGCGCTGTTCAATTCCTTCTATTCGATCTTTAAGGGAATGGACTTTTTCATCAATTATTCTTTGAATTTCTTCTTCAGGTAAATATTCAGCTTGAGTGGTTCCAGGTACTGAAGATGTATAAAACTCTTCAATCACTTTACTCCAATTATCCCCTAGTTTTATGTCAGGTTGTGACTTTTTTAGTTGGTCAAAATACTCATTAAAACTTTTTTTAGAAACAGCTCTAAAGTGTTCAATTTCTTTTTCTTTTCGTTTTCGTTCTCTATCAGCCAGATTAGATGATATATAACTTGCGAGTATTCCTCCTAGAGCAATAACAACTGATATTATTTCTAAACCGAACGACATACTCAATATTCCTTATTCTTCTAACGCCTTACTAAGCGGCGCGAAATAGTTGGCTAAAATTGCGAGGAACGAGCGCTAGCCAACTGTTTAGCGTCCGTTTGAGTAACTTGTTATGCGGTTTTTCTAACCCACTTTTTTAATTATTTCTTTATTGCCTGCAAAGTAAAGCCTTACATATATAGTTTTACCTTTGGTGGTAAAATGATCTCCACGAGCAAAATTAAAAGGTTTACTTGATTGACTTTCAATCTTTGAGTTTAACAACTCATCCTCAGGTGACCACAATTCGATCTCTTTCTTGAACGGTAAAAGACCATCCTTTTTATAGAAAAGCTCCATATAATTTAGTAAAACGGCTTTACCTGATAAGTTTTGTATAATTATGTCATTGCCATAATCAGGGTCGCTACGAAACATCGAATTTATTTCAATTTTAAATCTGTTACCCCATGCATCTTTAATTTTTATTACTCCAAGAATACTGGAGAGAATTGCGCCCCATAAAGAAAGTATTAAAGGTAAAGTTATTTCAGGTAATTCCATATTCGACTCAGGTGATTGATGACCGCATAACAGTGTATTAGTGCGCATTTCGAATTAAACCGTCGACAATTTCTGATTAATTCGGTCGCGTACAATACTTTTTATAATATTTTTAGTAACTTACCAGTAAGTTTGATTGCATTCAACTTCATCTATGAATTTACATAACGAGTCATGAGATATATGAGCCAACAAATGGCACGTTATGCAAACACTCAACGAGAAATAAAGAAAATAAAAACAATTACATAGTGATTTATTTGGTATAAGCGAGCCTTAATAGTGACTTTACATAACGTGCCAATATATTTAGACAACTATTGATTAGAAAATATATGACAAAAATATTGAGGATTATAATGCGGACTTATTTATCAATTTAAGTCCGCCTAAGTCTTTAAGCTAGCAAGATAAACTCTAACTAATCATCAATGTTATCTGGTTTATTGTGATTAGGATTGTTCCTTGCATACTCAACGCCATCTACTTTTAAGACATGCGTATCTGGATGCTGCCCCTTTTTAATTTCACTTACCATTTTAGCGCGAGTAACTTTCCCCCTCCCTGCTACCGTATAAGATTTATTGCTTCCATTCTTACCGTCTGCATTGCCGTTAATACTTGAACCTTTAGCCATTATATTCACCTTAAATTGAATTAATATTAGTCGTGTAAACAGATTTCACAACATCAACAGACGCTCTAAATAATTCAGTTGCCCCTATCAGCTTTCCACTAGCAATACGGTAATAAAACAAAATTAACAAACCCAACGTTTACGAGGCCTCCGAGATTGGGGGGGCTAATAGAGAGAAGAAGCGTTTACGGCATTTACAGTTAAGACGCGACAATAGAGAGGATGGGACAACTATTGCCGTAATTTGTGGCTACTGCTTAATAATCACAATTAACAAACCCAACGTAAACGAGGCCTCCGAGATTGGGGGGCTAATAGAGAGAAGAAGCGTAAACCTCCTCCCCCTTAAATAACTATTTAAACGATCAACGTCAGCTAAAGGAGCAATCAATGTCAGTTGAAAAAGCAAGATTAATAATTAACGCAAGTCACTATCTTGGTAATAGTAGAAGCGAACGACTAGCCTCACGCGCTCGCTGGCGTAGATTAGTGGAAAAACACGCTAATTCGCCACTAATTTTAAGCGAAGATGAAGTAACCCTTACAATCGTATGCCTAGCGTTTATTCAGCTAGATTCGATCCCTAATTTACGCCCTATCGCAAGGCAACAAACAGAGTTGCTGTTTTACGTAAATTAACATATACACAGATAGATAGGAGATAAGAATAATGGCAAAAGATAAGCGATTAAGGCTGGCGATAAGCCCTGCTGTAATTGAATTACTAAAAGAGCTCTATCCAGATATGACGGTAACACAAGCATTAAACCATCATTCAATTAATACATTAACTTCACAATGCGCCCAAGTGCGCCACGGAATTAAAAATGAACAAACAAGCGATACGCTCAAGGTATAAAAAATCAGGTTTTGTACTAAAAGAAATTGATTTTGAATCTACTGGCAGTGGGTCATCAAGTCGTGTGAACATCAAATATGATAAGTACGTATGCACTCCCAAAAGAAAGAACTACCCTAAATTAAATGAAATATTAGAGTTTGGTTCACTTAGAGATTTCATCGAAATTAAGAAAGATATGTTCTTTAGGAATAAAGAAATAACTGAATTAATGATAGGAAGAGTTAGATTGTCAGAAAGAACAGCTGATCAGCCAATTAAGAATAGTTGGTGTGTTAGCTTTGTAGATAAAATGACTGGTAGCAGATACATATACATGTGGGTTTCAGGAACAAGAATCATGTCAATTATTACAGTTTCTGAGAGGTAAGTTAGAGGGGTAAGTTCGATATTGCACAACCCCTTCTGAGAGGTAACTTCGGAACATCAAACCCATTAAAAACGAGTGGTACAGCCTGAGAGGTAAGTTCCCAATATATAGGCTAATATTTTCCCCGATAATAACTCCCTTCGGTCGGACACTAAAGTTATTTCAATTAAACAAACCTAAAATAAACTATACGAGCGAAGCGAGGCGGAGAGGCGGTAGCCGAGCTCTACTCCGCCCCATAACATCAATTAGCTTTATTAATATTTGTAACCTTGCAAATAAGTACTACGCAAAGAGACGCGTAGTATTATTTGATAACTCCGTTATGGTTACAATTCTCGCTTCGCTCGTCGTTATTATTATTTTAGTTTTTAAATGAAGTAATAGTATACGTTCAATAATGTGCGAAGCACGATGGTGAGGTAAGGCGCAGCCGAAGCTCAACCATTCAATTTAATAAAAGATAGAAACGTTAAACCTACTTAAACCATTATCAGATTAACCATTATTCAGGTGATTTTAATGGTAAAAACCAACCGAAATAGCGTTTAAATATTATATCAATACGATTACGCCACTTATTAAAACTAATCCTTTTTAGAAGGGTAAACCATGTCAGAACAGACCCACTTAGGAATTTTAAAATTTTACGACCCTATAAAAAAGTATGGCTTCATACATAAACCACCAAACCATAATTTCTTTTTTAGAGCTAATGGACTAGCAAAAGAAACTAGGAAATATCCATATTATTTAGTTAACGGAATCGAAGTCAGTTTTCAAATAATTAATATTTCAAAAGACCAATCTAAATATCACAAAAGAGATAAACACGAGCTTCACGCTACAAACATTAAATTTCTATATGGGTAGTTAGCTCAATCACATTTACTAATAACGAGAACATAATGCATAACGAAAACGAAACATTAACAGGTACTATCAAATTTTTTAGAAAAGACCGTGGCTTTGGTTTTATCAAAGCAACATCAGGCGAAGATTACTTCTTCCATATTTCAAACGTATCGCCTTACCTAAACGCAGAAAATGGCCTAGAAGATAAGGCCAAAGTTACTTTCAAGATAACTAGTAACACACGTAAAGAAGGTTCAATGAAAGCTATCGACGTCGATTTAGTTACAGAATAAATTAATCACTAAGGAGTGATCAAATATGTCTAACCAAGATTTATACAGCGCTTATATTAAGCAGCAATCAAAAGTTTATAATCACGAAATTACCATTTTGGTCACTTACAAATATTCAAATGAAAACAATAATGACCAATTTTACTTCATGCAGCCAAAGCCGCAGAAGAATTAAATTCCTTCAAGATAAAAAGAAGGAAGAGAAGCAAAAACGCTTTAACTCCCTTTAATAATTCAATGCTCAAATGAGTCACTATCCGAGAATGATATACGAGAATTAACACGTTTAATAACTTGTAGAAGCTAAAGGCCACCAGTGAAGCCAACCTTGGAATATTAAATGTGGATCCGTTTATAGTAACTGAATTAAACCTAAAGAATAGTCCGCTGTGTCATGTGAGCCCGACTCAGTCCTTATTTACATGACCTATATAAATCATTCAATGAATAAATAGCGTCTGAAGCATAGTATGAAAATGTATATGTTCGGCTATTACCACCTTCTTCACTCATATTTAAAGTAAATCCTGATGAACCAAAAATAGCTTTCTTAAGGTTAACTTCACCACTTTTAATTTCTAAAAACATTTCACTTGAAGATATAAATTCTTTCCCTTTTATTATTTGACCGTTTTTGAATTTGAGATTGTATTCAAGAGGTCTTCCATTTATTTTCAATAGATTAGCACTAACAGGAAAGGATAGTTTTATCGTGGAGCCAATTTCACATCTGGCAACTGCCTGTATGCGACTATAATCATTAGCAATTAGTTTTCCATAATAAAGTCCGTGTCGTTTATCCGAATACCAATCTCCAGCATAGACTAATGACGAATTAAATATCAAAAATAGTACTGCAACTTTTATTTTTATATATTTGGTTAGCATGTTTTTCCTTTTAATTTGATTATACTTTCGATGTTGAAGAGACTTAGAGTTCCTCGCACTTAATCATTGCTTGCCAACAATAACCGTCCTTTTCTGACACACAAATACCACCCTGAGGAATATAACCATCTTTAATCAAATTGTTTACATCTAGTTGAAGTGACTCAGGGTTGTCGCTTTGTATGATTTTGTAATCCATTAGTTGTTTTTCCGTCTGTTTCATTAAATTAGAAGATGATTACATTCAGGGTGAATATAATCACCTTCAATAAATATCTACCTAACGAACATTGTTGCCTATCTACTGAATCTAACCTCTTCAAATGGTCACGTCAACTATGCCAATGACAGCTAGGTGGCAGGAAGTCACAGCTATTTATGCGAAAGATAATGTCCGCTTTAGATCATAAGGAATATGTAGCTCATTGTTTGATCACTCCCTTTAAGGTGTTTCCACAGCTAAATAAACGGCTAAAATTATAACAAATGCAATAGTGTTAAATCGGTCTGTAAACGTTTATATAGTGGCTAAACCACTTGTTTTATGTGGGTTCGAATAACGGGTAGATGCTGTATCTGCACCACTCTATATACAGTGGTGGCTCTGTGGTGTTGCTACATATAGGCTGCTGTTGTTATTAGGTGGCTGCTATAAGACTATCTAAGCAGTAATTCACTAACGCTTGATCACGCCAATGATACTAATAGCTTTGTTAATATTAATGCTCTCGCTCCCTTAAAACATCACTTGTACCCATGGGGGGTGGTCAAAAATATATGCCTAATACTATGGTTAACCTGCGTGCTCTTAATTTCAACGTAAAACGAAATCAGGTAAGTGGGGTTATTTTGAATTTTAACCCTTCAAAATAAATCAATCTCTATTTCGATCCCACATATTTCAGGTAAGTCCCTAATCTATAGCTTCTAAAGCCCAAAAAGCTAAAAACACCAAAAAACGCAATCCCTCTAATTCATTGGCTTTGCATCCACAAATCCCAAGAAGAAGATAAGAAATATTATGAAAAAGAACACAGTTCCAGATTTAACAGGCTTCATCGATATTATCGACCACCCAAGCTATATGATCCACCCAGACAGTAGAGTTTGGAGCAAACCAAGAAAAACGACCCCTTCTAAATGCCCGTCTTCACTAGGTTGGACGAGAACTCTCTGTGGTCGGTTCATGAAACCTTCTATTTGCCCCGATGGATATACTTACATCACTTTAGACAAACAGCGATTGTCCCGTAGTAGATTAGTTGCAATTCACTTTATACCCAACCCAAACAACTATCCTATGGTGAAACACTTAAACGAACAACGAACCGACGATAGAGAGGGCAATTTAGAATGGTGTAGTAACCAACAAAACGTTGT
>MAAC01017900.1_pt1 | contig 27844 bp, 29 predicted proteins | sample 1115981 | NCBI WGS metagenome assembly MAAC01 (sample SAMN04961126, study PRJNA320927) | seawater metagenome | isolation source: sample BD02T64 sea water enriched with oil for 64 days | place: USA:Gulf of Mexico | collected 2013-07-27
ATCATTTGATTAATGTCTGAAGCGAATACAATCGAAAAAAAATATTACGGAATAAGCGAGGTGTCCAATATGCTTGGAGTGAACACCTCGCTTTTGCGTTTCTGGGAAAAAGAATTCCCTAACTATATCAAGCCCAAGAAGAATAAGAAGGGAAACCGTTACTATACGACAAAAGATATAGAACAGCTCAAACTAATATACTACCTAGTAAAAGAGCGTGGCTTCACCTTAGAAGGCGCAAAAAAGAAATTGCGTAACAATCCTGAAGACACCATCAAAAATGCCGCTATTGTAGAGGAATTGAAAAAGATGCGCCTGATCTTATCCGATTTAAGGGATGAGTTTCCGGTGAAGTAATTCCACAAGACTATATAAATGCAAGAGTTATTAGCTGAATTATTCGTGGAAATCTTCTATGAAGTGGTGATTATTGGAGGAATTCGGTTAATAAAAAAAGGTTTAAGGCGTCTTTGGTATAAAATCAAAGGAATAAAAGAACCCGAGAACCCAATTGATATCCTTGCAAAAAAGCTCCTTTATAAGGATATCAAATTGCGAAGAAGAATTAACCCGTCCTTAACAAGAGGTCATCAAGGAAAAATTTTAGAAATTATTGATCAAAATAACGTGGTTGCTGATTTTTTGGACTTCAAGGGAAACCAAATCGAATACAAGAATAAAATCGCCTTCAGATTAAAAATGAATGAATTCAGATTAATCAACCTTTGACTTAGGCCAGAAGACACTCCTTAGGATTCCATTTTGGAATTAGATTACTCATTCCTATTCCAAATTTTAACCTGGTTATATTACCTAGTTACTGATTGGAATTCTTCAATAACTACCTTAATTTATCCATTGGTATAAGAAGGAAAATGAATTATATAAAATAAAAAAAGCGCAACCTTAAAAAGGTGCGCTTTTAAAAAAATTATAAGCTAATATTAGATAGCAGCGGATTCAGTAGGAATACTTCTGTCCACTTTCTTTACCAAGCCTTGTAGTACTTTTCCCGGTCCAACTTCAGTAAATGAACTTACACCATCTTCCAACATTTGCTTTACTGTCTGTGTCCATTTTACAGGAGCAGTCAACTGAGCAATAAGGTTAGATTTGATCACTTCAGGATCTGTAATAGGGCTTGCCGTTACATTTTGATAGATAGGACAACTTGGAGAAGTGAATGGTGTTGCAGCAATGGCAGCAGCCAATTCTTCTCTTGCAGGCTCCATCATTGGTGAGTGGAATGCTCCACCTACTGGCAATACTAAAGCTCTTCTTGCTCCAGCTTCTTTCATCTTTTCACAAGCCGCTTCAATAGCTTCAACCTCACCTGAGATTACCAATTGACCTGGACAGTTATAGTTGGCAGCAACTACGACCCCGTTGATTTCTTTACAGATATTTTCTACAACTTCGTCACCCAAACCTAATACAGCAGCCATCGTAGATGGTTTCAATTCGCAAGCCTTTTGCATAGCTTGAGCTCTTTGAGAAACCAATCTCAAACCATCTTCAAAACTCATTGCTCCTGTAGAAACTAATGCTGAGAATTCACCTAAAGAGTGCCCAGCAACCGCTTCTGGTTGGAAAGTATCCCCCAATGTTTTAGCCAAAATTACAGAATGCAAAAAGATAGCAGGTTGAGTCACCTTTGTTTGTTTCAATTCTTCAGCTGTACCCGAGAACATCATATCTTTGATATTAAATCCAAGGATTTCATTCGCTTGCTCAAATAGTGCTTTTGCCTCTGTAGAATTATCATACAGATCTTGCCCCATTCCTACAAATTGGGCACCTTGCCCTGGAAATACATATGCTTTCATATTCTTTATTTTTATTTCTTTGTGCACCTTCTAACTAAGATAGGTTACTTGAAATTAATCTTAAAAACTCTAGTCTTGTTTTTTCCTCTTTCAAGAACAATCCTGAAAAAGCCGAAGTTGTTGTTGTTGAATTTTGTTTTTCAACTCCACGCATTTGCATACACATATGACTAGCTTCAATAACTACTGCAACACCTTTAGGATCCAATGTTTCTTGAATACAATCACGGATTTGATTCGTCAAACGCTCTTGTACTTGCAATCTTCTAGAGAAGGCATCTACAATACGTGGCAACTTACTCAAACCAACAATTTTCCCCTTTGGGATATAAGCAATATGTGCCTTTCCAAAAAATGGGATCATGTGATGCTCACACATACTGTAAAGCTCTATGCTTTTTACAATAACCATTTGGTTATAATCCTCATCGAAGGTTGCAGAACCCAAAATCTCTTTTGGATCTTGCTTATAACCTTTGGTCAAAAATTGCATAGCCTTTGCCACCCTTTCAGGGGTTTTAAGCAAGCCATCTCTATTAATATCCTCACCCAATTCTTCAAGTAAAGCAGTATATAGCTTTGCAATTCTTTCCGTCTTCTCGACTGGATATTTAATTTCTGAATTCTCCATTCTTATTTACTCCTTTTAAGCACCGAAGTACTCAACATAGTTGTTTTCTGTTTCTACCAACTTTATACAATGCAATAAAGCACCTGCCGCTTTTACATCCGACGCCAACTGGTGCCAAATTTCATAAGCCAGCACCTCGGTACTTGCAATCTTACCTTGCATAAAGTCCACTTCCAAATTAATGTTCTTATGATCCATTTTATCAATGATTTTAGCCTTAACAATTTTACTAAGACCTTTTAAGTTCAATACAAACCCTGTTTCTGGATCTATATCGCCTTTAATCGTGACAAATAATTCATAATTATGACCGTGCCAATTAGGATTGGAACATGCTCCGAAAAATTCCCTATTTTTTTCTGGAGACCAGTCATCTCTTTCTAATTTATGGGCAGAAGAAAAACGTTCTCTCCTTGTTATGTATAACATAAAATTAAAATTACGTCACAAAGATAAACTTTTCCCTCACTTCTAATTTAACTCATTCGGCAAATGATTCATTGACTGTATCTCAGTATACTTTTGTACTTTAGCAGTACAAAACAAAATCGTACCATGATTGTAATAACTGGAGCTGCAGGATTTATCCCTAGTGTCTTGATAACAAGACTAAACGAGAAGAATTATACTGACTTAGTATTGGTTGATGATTTCAGTAGAACGGATCGCGTAAAAAACTACGAAGAGAAAGATTTCAATTGCCTGGTAGAACGAGATGTTTTCATGGATTGGTTTGACGCCAACCAAGAAAAGGTCGATTTTGTTATTCACTTGGGTGCTAGAACAGATACTTCAGAACAAGATGTAGAATTATTCGATCGCCTGAACCTTAACTATACAAAGGATATTTGGAATAGATGTATCCAATATGATATTCCTCTGATCTATGCTTCTTCTGCTGCCACTTACGGAAATGGAGAAGAAGGATTTGATGATGACCATGCCGGAATCCCAAATCTTAAACCGATGAATCCTTATGGACAATCCAAACAAGATTTTGACGTTTGGGCCTTGGCTCAAGGAAAACAACCAAAATTTTGGGCGGGACTAAAATTCTTCAATGTCTATGGACCCAATGAATTCCATAAAGGAAGAATGGCATCTGTAATATTCCATTGCTATAACCAAGTGAAAAAACAAGGCTATATGAACCTGTTTAGATCACATCGCGAGGATTATGAAAATGGACAACAGTTAAGAGATTTTATTTATGTAAAAGATTTAGCTGATGTTATCATTTTCTTGATGGAAATGGCAGACCCAACACACAACGGAATCTACAATTTAGGTACTGGAAAAGCACGCTCATTTTATGATCTAGTATCCACAACTCAAGATGCTGTAGGAGTAGAAAGAGATATCCGTTTTATAGACATTCCAGAGGACATTAGATATACATATCAGTATTTTACAGAGGCTAAAATGTCTAAATTACGGAATGCTGGATTTACGAAAGATTTTAACTCTCTGGAACAAGGGATCTTAGACTATGTCAAAAATTATCTAATCCCTAACAAGTACTATTAATTCAATTCTTCTATATATTTAATCTAACGATAATCAATACGTTAGATGAAGAAGATTATAAAAGTACTACTTTCAATTGTATTTTTATTTATATCCTATGTTGGATATAAACAGTATAAAAAAGTTCACCCTCCGGTGGACTTTTCCCATATAATACCAAATGATATTGACCTTCAATATCACGACAAATTAAAACTCATTGCCTATCACAACATATGCTTTGAGCTGGAATCACTCGCCCAATCTTTTTGGTATGAAAATCTCATTGACATCAGTCAAGAAAACCCAAAAGAACCCCTAGCCTTAAAAGAAAGAAAAAGGTACCTGCAAAAATTACATCTTCTTAAGAACATAGAATCGGATTTGGTCAAATCCACTTACTTCAAGAAACAAGGACATTCCAATTTTGAAATTCAACGAATTGAAAAAATTGGCATCCAACAGTTCTTAAAAGATCAGCAGGAAAAAATATTTCAAGAACGCATTCATATTCTTGGACAGAAAGGAGATGTTTCAAAATTTATTTTACTCATCCAGCAAAAATTAAATCAGCTTGGATACCAAATTAAAGAAGACGGCATTTTCAATTCAGAAACTGAAGCCGCTCTATTCAAATATCAACTATCTATTCACCTTGAGCCTACTGGCCTATTAGATAAATACACCTATCGCAAATTAGTTGGAAATAAGTAAATACAGCATCTCATGACAGAAAAGGAAGTTATAAACAATACCGCCATGGATTCCCAAGAGACACAGGGAAATCCTAATAAAATTGACGCGATAAAAGAACTCATATTTGGGTCAAACATAAAAGAATATGCCAATGAGTTTAAAGAAATAAAACAACTCATTGATTCCAATAAGGAGGAACAATCGTATCAATTAGAACAAACCAAAAATGATCTTGTTGACCTAATTGATGACCTAAAAAAGGATCTAAATAGACAATTGGATGAACTTCATTTAAGTATGACAAGAGAAATTGACCGCCTTGAAGAACAAAAAACGGACAGATCCTTACTCGTCAATCTATTTTCTGATATGGCAAAGAAAATAGAAGGCTAAGCCATTTTTATGAGGCAGGAAGAACAATTCACAAAACTAAAACATCTACTTCTTGATGAAGAAGTAGAAAAAAGAAAACTGCTGAATGGGCAGATGGAATTACTACGCCTCAAAATTCAAGGACAAAAGGAAGAACTCACGCCCTTTGTTCAGGAAAAAATAGAGCGAGAGATCAATCAACTCAAAGAAGAATTCCCTCAAGAATTTGGTGAAGTAATTACCAAAACAATCAAAAAAAGAATAGAGGAATCTAAAGAGGAAATGGTGAATGCCCTTTACCCTATTGTTGGTAGGCTTATAAAAAAATACATTCAAAAAGAAGTTGAATTGCTGGCAGAAAAAGTTGACCAAAAAGTGAGCGCTACCACTTCTTGGGAATTTTGGAAACAACAGTTGAAAAATATGTTTTATGGGGTTAAATCTGGAGATCAAATTTTAAGCTCATCCATGTCTGCAAAAATAGAGGGTGTATTTATGCTGGAATCCGATACTGGAATCCTTTTAGGGTCTTATAATAGAGAAACCACTCTAGATAAAGACATGATTGGAGCCATGTTGATTGCCATTAAAAACTTTGTAGAAGATGCATTCAAAAAAAAAGAGGAACAATTAGAATGGATTGAGTATGAAACCTATAAAATAAAAATAACCAATTTGAAAGCATTTAATATAGCCATAATGATATCAGGCATCCCTAATAATGTATTCAAACATCAGATAGACAATTCCATTTTGGCCTTTTCAGAAAATTACTATAAATCAAGCTTAAAAGACGAAAAAGAAATTAACCAACTTCTAAAAGACTATTTCGAAGAAAAATGAAAACAGAACATAAGAAAAAGGTGGTAGTCGTAGGGAAATTTGGAGTAGGAAAATCCTCCCTTATAAAACAATTTGTTCATAGCATTTTTTCAGAGAAATACTTAAGCACCATTGGCGTAAATATTGATAAAAAAACCATTGAATTCCCAGATGATTTGGTCCATTTGATCCTATGGGACCTAGCAGGATCTTCAGATAATAAATCGCAAAGCCCAATGCATCTACAAGGTGCACAAGGAATAATTTTCGTTTGCGATCTAACTAGACCTAGTAGCTATAATAATATAGAAGAACAAATACAGCTTCTAAAAAAAACGACAGGTGATATACCTATAGTGCGAGTCGGTAATAAATCTGATTTATTATCTAGCAATCAATTGAATTCCATCAAAGAACAATTAAAAATTGATCATATAAGTAGTGCAAAATTAAATACAGGAGTAAATGAATTATTCTTAAACATAGCTAGAAAACTAATTTAAATGGATATCATTCAGAAAAAATATGAACTATCCAATGTTCAATCTCAACTCATAATTTTCAACAGAAATGGTAAAATAAAATTTAGCTGTAATACCATTATTCAACTAAAATTGTATGACGATCTCACTACACAACTGAACTTTTTAAATAACCTCTGGTCAGAAAAAGAAATTTTCCAAACAGATGATATTATAGAAGTTTCCTGTCTCAACTTTCATCACTTAGGCCAACTATATTATATAGATCTCATTATAAAGCCAATAAAAGAGGATCTCATATTATTCATTAATGATAGAACAAAATGGTACAACCAAATACAAGATCTACAACAAGATCGTAACATCATTAGTATGCAAGAAGAGGAACTTGAAATTCTGAAAAAAGAGCAAGAATTATTTTTTTCTAAAGTCAATCATGAATTAAGAACTCCCCTAAATAGTATTATTGGATTAAGTCATTTACTTCGTAATGATAAAGTAGATGAATTAGAAAAAGAGCAATTGACTAGTTCACTTATCAAAAGTGCTAATCATCTAAAAAATATTGTTAATGACATTCTTGACCTATCAAAGCTAGATTCGTTAAATATGGAATTACACCCTAAAGAACATTCCATATCTAGCTTACTCCATGAAATAAAACAATCATTTAAATTCCAATTAAAACAGAAGCAATTAGAACTCAAAATCACCTTTTCTCAGGTTGAATTAGAAAATAACTTCTATTTGATAGATCCCGTTCGTTTTAAACAAATCTTCATCAACATCATCAATAATGCAATCAATTTTAGCCAAAATAGTAGGATTCATATTGAATGTCTAATAAACAAGATTGAACACAATAGCCATAAGGTGTCTTTTAGTATAACTGATAATGGAATAGGAATCCCCAAGGATAGGTTGGAACACTTATTTTCAAACTTTTCACAAGTAGACAGCTCATCGAATCAATCAAATAGAGAGTCTAGAGGTACAGGATTAGGACTGGCTATTGTAAAACAGCTCATTGAATTGCATAACGGAACTATCTCTGTAAAAAGCAAAGTCGACAAAGGAACCACATTTCAATTTGAACTACCAATTAAAACCTCCAGCTTTCAAGTAAAAAAATCTAGTAATAATAATAATAACTTACTGAATGGGGCAAGATGTCTTATTGTAGAGGATGATGCTATGAATAGATTGGTCCTAGAAAAATTATTAAATCGATTTGAATGCTCAACAGATAGTTGTACATCGGCTGAACAAGCTATTTCCCTTTTAAAGAGTAAGGATTTTGATTTCGTTATAACGGACTATCATATGAAAGGGCAAGATGGTCTAGAACTCAAGAACAATTACACCAAATTATACCCTAACTCACCAACAAAATGGATTTTAATATCTGGAACCAAATTCTTCCTCGACGATAAAAATGAAATTTCAACTATTTTTGATGCCTACCTTATAAAGCCAGTTTGCCCAAACAACTTGCAGAACTTACTTATAGATTTAAGCAAAAAAAATCCACTTTCTAAATAAGAAAGTGGATTTTATATGATAGTCAGTAATATTATACTAGACCTTGATCCAACATAGCATTGGCTACTTTTACGAAACCAGCAATATTAGCACCTTTTACATAATCAATATAATCTCCGTTACGACCATATTCTACACATGAAGAATGGATATCTGACATGATTTGCATCAATTTAGCATCTACCTCATCTCTTCTCCAATTGTAACGTAGAGAGTTCTGACTCATCTCTAATCCAGAAACTGCAACACCACCAGCATTAGACGCTTTTCCTGGAGCGAATAAAACCTTCGCAGCATGGAAAATATGAATAGCTTCTGGAGTACTTGGCATATTTGCACCTTCAGAGATACAGAAACATCCATTGTCTACCAATTCTCTTGCATCGTCCCCATCCAACTCATTTTGAGTAGCACATGGAAGAGCAACATCACATTTTACAGACCATGGTCTAGTACCCGCAACGAATTCACATCCATATTTATCAGCATATTCCTTGATACGACCACGTCTTTCATTTTTCAATTCCATGATGAAAGTAAGCTTCTCTTCAGTAAGACCAGCAGCATCATAGATATATCCTGATGAATCAGACATAGTAACTACTTTTCCACCTAGTTCAATCACCTTTTCAGCAGCAAATTGAGCTACATTACCAGAACCTGATACAGCAACTATCTTACCTTCGAAAGACTCTCCTCTAGTTTCAAGCATATGTTTAGCAAAATAAACATTACCATAACCTGTAGCCTCAGGACGGATCAAAGAACCACCCCATCCAGATCCTTTACCAGTAAGAATACCAGTAAATTCATTTTGGATACGCTTGTATTGACCAAATAGGAAACCTATTTCTCTTCCTCCAACACCTATATCTCCAGCTGGTACATCAGTGTTAGCTCCAATATGTCTGAACAATTCAGTCATGAAACTCTGACAGAATTTCATTACTTCATTATCAGATTTACCCTTAGGGTTAAAATCAGAACCACCTTTTCCACCACCCATTGGTAGGGTTGTCAAACTATTTTTAAACACTTGCTCGAAAGCAAGGAACTTCAAAATACTAAGGTCTACGGAAGGATGAAATCTCAATCCACCTTTGTATGGCCCAATAGCCGAGTTCATTTCTATACGGAAACCTCTGTTAACTTGTATATTACCAGCGTCATCCAACCAAGGGATACGGAACATTATCACCCTTTCAGGCTCAACCATACGCTCAAGCAACATTTTACCCTGATATTTAGGGTTTTCCTCGATAAACGGAATGATTGCTTCAGCAACCTCCGTTACTGCCTGAATGAATTCAGGTTCGTTCGAATTTCGAACCTTCACCATCTGGATAAAGGCTTCTATCTTAGCATGCATATGATAGTTTTTTTAGTCTGGCTAATTTACGGTAAAATTTTCCAAATGGGAAAAATAAAAAAGGTGATTTTCAGGTCCTTTTATAAACTTTTCCCGGCAAACTTTTTACCAATCCTTTCAACTCTAATTGTAGTAAGCCCTGAACCAACTTTGATACGGGTTGCTGAACCATTAAACTTAAGATGTCTATGGCTATTTTTTCTTTAGTAGCTAAAGCTCCTAAAATTTCTTCTTCCTCTTTCGTTAAGCTAATAAATAACTCTGTCTGAACGGTTTCCTCCTTTCCTTTTTCCGTATCCCAAGACATAATATATTCCAAATCCTTAACTCCTTCAATAAGATGTGCTTGGTTGGTTTTAATTAAAAAATTACAACCCATAGAACTTTTAGCTTGAATATTTCCCGGCAAAGCAAATACATCTCTATTATAAGAATTGGCCAAACTAGCAGTTATCAAAGCTCCTCCTCTTCTTCTTGCTTCAACAACAATAGTAGCATCTGCCATTCCAGCCACAATCCTATTTCTTTTAGGGAAATTTTCTTTCAAAGGCTCTACTCCTGTTTCAAATTCAGTAAGCAGTGAACCAGCCTCCTTAATTTGATTAGCCATCTTACTATGTACTGCAGGATACATTCGGTCCAATCCATGCCCCAAGACACCTACAGTATCAATTCCATAATCCAAACAAGCTTTATGAGCGCAGATATCTATACCATACGCTAATCCACTAACCACAATTACATCATGTCCTTTCAGATCACGAATAAAATCTTGACACCATGAAATTCCATATTCAGTAGCCATCCTTGTTCCCACAATACTGATTACCTTAGACTTATTATAATCAACCTTACCTTGACTGTATAATAATATTGGTGAATCTGCACATTGCTTTAATCGGAATGGATATCCATCATCTTGATAAAAAAGAGCCTCTACCCCATTTTGCTGCATAAAAGAGATTTCAAATTCTGCAGCCGAGAGAACCTTTTGATTGATGATTGCATCCGCAGTTTGTCTCCCAACACCAGGTATCTTCATCAAGTTTTGTCGACTTTCACGAAATACCGCTTCCACCCCACTACAGTAGGCTATCAGCTTCTTTGCGATAACAGGCCCAACTGAAGGGATTAACGTAAGACCGACCTTATAGATTAATTCTTGGTTCAAAGTTCTAATTAATTGGCAAAATTGAATTATTTTGTCAAATATAATGCACAAAACTAACTTTAACCATGTCTTTTCACAAAACCTATTTTCTTAATTTGTTGCTATTGTTAGCTTCTTTTGCAAGTGCTCAGTCTAATTATACAGGGATAATTTTTGAATCAAATAATCATGTACTTCCAGGAACCAACATCCTAATAAATGACTCTATAGGACAAGTATCTGATAGCCTTGGGAGTTTTAGTTTTAATTTGAAACCTGGAAATTATACCGTTCAAATTAGCTTCATTGGATACAAACCAATTCGAGATGAAATAACCATAACAAAAGGAGAAATAGTGAGCAAAAATTATCAAATGGCTTTTGATGATTTACTATTAGATGTCATGGTTGTTACAGATACAAGATCTAATAAAAAAATAGAAGAATCCACTTCTTCCTTGGACGTAATTCCCGCTAGTGTAATTCAAAAGAAAGTCTCGGGAAATGTTCAAAAAGCAATTGCACAATTACCCAGTGTTCATATCATTGAAGGTCAAGTAAACATTAGAGGTGGAAATGGATGGGCCTTCGGTGTTGGTAGTCGGGTCATGATGCTTCAAGATGGAATTCCTATGATGATGGGAAGTACAGGAAGTATCCAATGGGAATTGATTCCCGCTGAAGGTTTGGCACAAATTGAAGTAATGAAAGGTGCTTCCTCAGTATTATATGGTTCCTCTGCCCTGAACGGAACAATCAATGTTATCACAAAAAAACCGGGAATCAAACCTGAAACAATCATAAATAATTATGTTGGCTTCTACGACGCCCCTAAACGAGACGAATTAAAATGGGATAACTCAAAATACCCTCAATTTTTTCAAAATACGAGTGTCTTTCATTCAAGGAAAATAAAAAATTGGGACCTTACTACTTCCTATAATTATTTCAATGAACAACACTTCATCAAAGGTCTTGAAAATAAAAGAAGCCGACTATCCATATTTACAACCAATAGACCCGAAAAAATTCCGGGTATGCAAATTGGACTTTCTGCCAACTTGATGCACAACCAGAAAGGTTTTTCATTCTTATACGATGGAAATGATAATGGCTACACTCCTTTTAATGATATTCCATATATCTTTAAAACTGATGAAATGGCTATTAGCCCAACAATCGAATACCAAAGACCTGGCTCACGATTTAAACACAATCTTAAAACTCAATTTTTGAGGGTTAATTATAAAGATACGGCAAGCAACTATTCCAATACATACTTTACAGACTATCAGATTCAAACCAAGAAAAAAGATAGATATACAATTACATTGGGTACTTCAGCCAGTTATGTAGAGGGGAAATCAGAAGCCTACCAAGTATCAGCACACAGTATAAATGGATCATTGTACGGACAAGGAGATTTTCATTTCGGAGACTTCAATTTGAGTACCGGTCTAAGAAAGGAAATTTATTACCTAAATGGAGTAACCTACGATGACCTTGTCAAAAGAATAGGATTGAATTATGAATTAAATAAGTCCCTATCTTTTAGAGCATCCTACAGCGAAGCTTTCCGATTCCCATCCATGTTTGAACTTTACTTCGATAGAGATGCTGGTGAAATCACATTTTTACCCAACCCAGATTTACAACCTGAAAGAGGGAGAAACATTGAAATAGGAGCATTAGCTCATATCAAAAAAGGGAATTTCAATATCTATGCAGATGCTGCAGCTTTTCTTATGAGGTTTGAGGATATGATGGAGTTGAGTTTTGGAATGTGGGGGGATTCTACCAGATTAAACCCATTGGGAATAGGATTCAAAAGTATCAATGTTGGCGAAACACAAGTTGCAGGGATTGAATTGGGATTATATGGTTATGGAAAAATCAATCAATTAAAATTCGACATCCACCTAGGATACACTTACATGGACCCTATAGCCCTAGATAAGAATGAAATTTATGCTAGTTATACAGATAACTTACAAAACATTGTTCCAGATGACCTTAACCCAAGCATCGCACAAGCTTTATTAGATGTATTACAAGAAATCAGTGAAGTAAATTATGCTGGAACTAGTACAAATCCAGATATGCTAAAATATCGTTATAAACATTTAGCGAAACTGGATTTAGACTTTCACTATAAAAAATTCCACCCTGGAATAAACATCCGCTACAATAGCTTCATGGAGAATATTGATGCCATTTTTGAAGCATACCCTTTCAATGAAGAATCACAGGACGGAGATATATTCTATCTAGTTCAGCAGTTTCTACCTGAGACAAACCTGCTAATTCAAGACATGCACATCAAAACATCTCGTGAAAAATTGAAAGATGGAGACCTATTTGTAGATCTTAGATTTGGCTACGACCTAAGTGAAAAGGTATATTTGCAACTTGGTGTTGAAAATTTATTCGAAAGAGAATATCAACCAAGACCAGGTGCCTTGGGTGCACCAAGATCATTCACATTCCAAACAACAATCAACCTGTAATGAAGTTTTACGCAATCATCCCCGCTAGATACAATTCTACTAGATTCCCAGGAAAACCTCTTGCAGATATCATGGGACAAAGCATGGTATCCAGAGTATATAATCAAGCCATTTCTTGCTCAAAAATTGAGGGAGCGTGGATAGCTACAGATGATGATCGAATTGCCAATCATTTGAAGGACCTCAATATTCCCTATATAATGACCAGCTCCTCTCATCAAAGTGGGACTGACAGATGTAGAGAGGCAGCAGAAAAAATTCCTCAAATCCTGGATACAGATGTTGTTATAAATATTCAAGGAGATGAACCATTTATCTCGGTGAACCAAATTGAACTTATCTGCAGCTGCTTTGATCAACCAACTACAAACATTGCTAGTTTGGTCAAAAAATTGGATACAATTTCTAAGGTTCAAGATCCTAATACCGTAAAAGCTGTTTTCAATAAACATATGGAAGCTGTCTATTTTTCTAGATCACCGATTCCATATATCCGGGATCACCAACCTGAAAAATGGTTATCCTTTCAAGACTTCTACAAACACCTAGGTATTTACGCTTATAGAAAAAATAGCCTGATTGAAATTAGTCAATTAGAGCAATCAAACCTTGAAATAGCAGAATCTCTAGAACAATTGAGGTGGATTTCTAACGGTTATAAAATCCAATTGAAAATCACCACAGAAGAGGCTCTATCCATAGATAATCCCTCTGATCTTAAAGCTGCTATCGACCACTTAAAAGCGAAGAAATAATGTTACAAGGCTAAATTGAATAAAAAAACTGGCTATTTTGCCCCATTCCATTTGCTATCCCCTTTACATTTTTCTATTTTTACTTAATCGACAGTTAGTTTTTCTAACTTCATTCTAGCATTTAAAGCGATGATCAAAGACATCAACCAAGCTATTGTAGAGCTTTTATTTCAGTTCGATTGTGTAATAATTCCTAATTTTGGAGCCTTCATCAAACGAGAAAAACCTGCCAGTTTCTCGAAGGACACACAAAGTTTTCACCCTTCATCTGTTGAATTGATTTTCAATCAGCAATTGAAGGAGGACGATGCCTTGTTGTTAAAATACATTCAACTAAAACATGAATTAACAACAAGTGAAGCTTCACAACAAATTAAAAACTACATAGACGAATTACGCATCATTCTCTTCAATGAAGGGACTGTTGAGTTTTCTGGACTAGGTAAAATGACCTTGAATATCTATGATCAAATAATATTCAATGGTCAAACACAAATCCCTCTACTTCAAAAGCAGTTTGGATTCCAGTCTATTCATCTTGAACCTATTCTAAAAACAGAAAAAGAATTAGGAAGTCCACGAAAAACAAGATTTAGATATATTGCTGCTGCAATCACAATCCCTGTTTTCTTAATTAGTGCTTGGGCTAGTTTACATCCAGAAAAAATTAAAGATACATACTACCACTATGCAAGTATGATCCCATTTCAATCTTCAGCTGAACAAATACAATATAAAGCTGATTTTGAAGTGAAAAATGATCTGAAAGTCGATTCTGAAAGGAAAGAATTTCTTCTTCACTTAGAAGAAAAAATAAATACAGAGGAAGTAATCCCTGAAACTGTTCAAGAAGTTGTAGAACCAATCACTACAGAGGTCATAACAGAAAAAAACATTGAAATAGTTAAACCTTTCCACATTATTGTTGGCGCCTTCTCTTCAAAGAAAAATGCAGAAAAAAAAGTCAGTCAACTGGAGCGAAAAGGATTCACTGGTTTAATTATTAAACTAGAAAATAGCAAATTACATAGAGTTAGTGTTCAAGACTTCATCACCGAAGCGAAAGCTGAGCTAGTAATTACCGAATACAAACAGAAATTTAAAGGAGCCTGGATCCTAGATAATCAATAAATGAAAAGCACCAATACGGTGCTTTTTTCATTTATTATCTCCAATTATTAAGTTTAACCTACAAGTCAGAAAAGATCAGTACTTTTGCAAAACTAAAGAAAGCTAAAAGTCATGACGAAGATATCGGCACAACAAACCCTAACTGTTCTAACGGAACTCGTATTACCCAATGACACCAACCCTCTACATAACCTGATGGGGGGAAGATTATTGCATTGGATGGATATTGCTACTGCAATCTCTGCACGTCGTTTCAGTAAACGTATTGTAGTAACCGCTGCGGTAAATCATGTCTCTTTTAACCGTCCGATACCTATGGGAAGTGTGGTTACCTTAGAGGCGAAAGTTTCTCGTTCATATTCCTCTTCCATGGAAGTAATTGTATATGTCTATAAGGAAGAAAATATTACTGGAGAAAAAATTCTATGTAATGAAGCCATTTACACTTTTGTAGCGGTAGATCAGCAAGGTAAACCTATCAATGTTCCTGTATTGATTCCTGAAACTGACAAGGAAAAGAAAAACTTCGATGCTGCCTTACGAAGAAGACAATTATCTCTAGTTCTCTCAGGAAGAATGAAGCCTAGTGAGGCTACAGAATTAAAGGCCCTATTTGTAGATAAAACAGAAGCATAAAAAAAAAGTCCTATCAATATTGATAGGACTTTTTTTTATCTATGTAATTATGAACTTAAGCTCTTTGTCTTACTGCTTCATAAATTATAACACCACAAGCAACAGAAACATTCAAAGATTCTGTTTTTCCTTTCATTGGAATCAAGGCTCTATTATCGCACATTTTCAAATATTCTCCAGAAATACCATCCTCTTCAGAACCCATGATAACCACACAAGGATCTGTGTAATCTACATCGTAAACTGTTTCATTCGTTTTTTCCGTACATCCAACAATTTTTAATCCACTATCCTTTAAAAATTGAATAGTATTTTTCAAATTGTGCTCTCTACAAACTGGAATTTTATTTAAAGCACCAGTTGATGTTTTCAAAGCATCCGAGTTAATTCTAGCAGATCCCTTTTCAGGTAATATAATGGCATGGACACCCGCACATTCGGCAGTTCTTGCAATAGCACCAAAGTTCCTTACATCACTAATTCTATCTAATAATAAAAATAGTGGAGTCTCTCCCTTTTCATATACTGACATCAAAACCTCTCCGATATTATAAAAGGAGATTGGAGACATAAAAGCAACTACCCCTTGGTGGTTCTTTTTTGTAACACGATTTATTTTTTGAACAGGCACCACTTGATAGGCTACCTTATGGCTTTTCACCAAGTCCCAAAGTTCTTTTATCAAATCACCTTGAAGTCCTTTTTGGATCAAAACTTTATCTATATCCTTGCCATCTTTAATAGCCTCCATTACTGAACGGATACCAAATAATTCTTGCTTTACCTGTTTTTCTTCGATCTTCTGTACTTCTACAGTCTTCTCTACTTCTGCCTTTTCTTCCATGGTCTTAGTCTAAGTATTCTTTTGGCAAACTTTTGGAAGTTTTTGCTCCCAACTCCTTTAATTTCTCGGTGCTCCTAATCAAGTTTCCTTGTCCTGAGGATAGCTTGCCCATTGCTTTATCATAAGTCTTTTGGCTAGTCATTAATTGACTACCTAGCTGATCCATATCCTGAACAAACCCTACAAATTTATCGTAAAGCCTCCCACTCTGTCTTGCAATTTCTAAAACATTACGCTTCTGATCTTCTTGCTTCCAGATAAAAGAAACTGTTTTAAGTGTGGCCAATAAGGTTGATTGACTTACCAAAACAACATTTTTTTCAAGTGCAAAATTAAACAAAGTATTATCAGCATCCAAGGCAAGATGAAGAGCTGGCTCCAATGCAACGAACATTAATACATAATCCGGCGTATTTACCCCATACAGATTTTGGTAATTCTTATCGCTTAAGCCTTTAATATGGCTACGTAAGCTTTGATTATGCTCTTTTAATGAGGCTGATCTCAAAGATTCATCTGTTTCATTAAAATATCTTTCATAAGCCACCAAAGAAACCTTAGCATCAAGTATTAAACACTTACCTTCTGGTAATTGAACAACAAAATCAGGGATTTTTCTACCTTTCTCTTCATCATTAACAGAAAATTGTGTGTTAAAGTGAATACCTTTTTTCAGTCCAGAATTCTCCAATAATACCTCTACCTGAGTTTCCCCCCAATTACCTTGTGTTTTATTATCCCCTTTCAATGCCCTGGTCAAATGACTAGCTTCATCACCGAGTCGTTTATTCAACTCCATCAGTGACTTCAACTCCCCTTTCAATTCTCCAGTCATCTTTCCATTGAACAATTGCTGTTCCTTTACCGCCTTTTCAAAACTAGAAAGTCTCTCCCTAAGTGGATTTAGCACATCTTGTATCTGCGTACTATTTTGCTTTTTGAATTGAGCATTTCTCTCTTCAAAAATCTCCATAGCCAATAATTTAAAACGCTTCTCCATTTGCGCCTGTAACTCCTCCCTATTTCGTACTTCTGAACTCAAACGCTCTTCCAGTAGGGATTTCTCCTTATCCAACTGATTGGACTCTTTTTCCAAGCTAGAAACCATCTTATCCTTTATAAGAGTCTCCTTTTCAATTCTTGCCAATTCTTTTTTTGAGAACTTGAGTTCTTCCTGCTCTTTAATCAGATCAGTATCACTTCTTTTTATTTTTGAATAGGCTATTAGTCCTACAGTTGTAGCACCTCCTAATATTCCTAATACAATACTTGCTATATCCATATATCTAATACAATTCCAAAACTACCTTTAAAAAATATTTCTCATTCCAAAGTGAACAACACCCTCAGAAAAATTAAAGGATTCATCTTCCATTTTCCCTAAAGCATAACCCAAATATAGCCACCCCGATTTCACTGGTAGTTCAAACTGAATCCCCGTAGACCATACATGCTTATTATCTAAAAGCTCATCAGTGGGGTGATATATAAAACCTTGATCCGTAAACAACTCTAACATATAATTGGAAGAAAAATGATAGCGCAAAGATGGGGATAATGTCAAATAGGATGATAGCCTAAATTGATTTTCCAAAAAACCACGCATACTCTGACTTCCACCTAAAAAAAGTAGATTATTATCACTCAAGCCTTCAGAAATAATCTGCTTATAATTTAAGCCCATCTTCAAAGAAAAATTTGATTTTATGGGACTAAATGTTGCCAATTGTAAAGCAACGAAATATTCCGACTCCTCCCTTGATTCTTCCTCCCTTATTCCCGCCTTCAACTCCAATTTTGAACTTATTCCCTTTCTGGATTGTTCAATTCTATCTAATCTTTGGAAATTCAGATTAGCATAGTACATTGTCTTTTCAAACGAAAAAAGAACATCTGAAGCTAATAAATGATCTTTTGTTACTGAAGATTCACTCTTTTCCAATCCAAATCCCATTTGCCAATAAGACTTCCAGTTATATTGAAGACCTAATCCATAATCTGTTTTTACAAAACTACTATCTTGTTTATGAATGTTCAAATTAGCTTCCACACCCCAAGATGAAAGGATGAATGGGAAAGATAAGTTAGTTGATAAACGTTGATAAATTTCTCCTTGAGCATCCCATTTCAAATAAATTTTTTCACCTCTATGAAAAGCATTCTCTAATTTGAATTCCAATTTCCCACGAAAGGTAACTTCTCCCTGTTCATCACTTGCAAAACCCAGTAATCCATCAAAATAATGAGCACTTTTTTCCTCTAGATATATGTACAATACATTTTTGTCTGGAGTGAATAAAATTCTTGGTTTAGTAGTTGATTGTAAAAAACTATACTGATTCAAAATGTCTTCTATCTCCCATAGGTCAGAAGCACTATACAATTGCCCTTTCTTAAAGTGAATCATCTGATTCAATACCTTAGAAGAAAACTTACTATTACTCTTTATAACTAGACTATCTATGCTCTGAATCCCATTCCTCTCCACTCCGATAAAGGCCTGGGCTTTGTAGTTCTCTATTTGTAAAGAATCGTAATATACTCTAGCAAATGGATATCCTCTATCTTTATAATAATTCAATATAAATCTTCGTCTATCCTTCAAGACAATACGATCGAAATATGATTTTTTCTTGTTAAAGAACCCCAAAACTTCTGGGTTAATCTCTAATTTTTGAAAATAATACTGACCGCCCATCTGTCCATAAATACCCCAAACTCCTGCATCCAACTTAAGACTATCCAACTTAAGATCCCAATATCCTTCTTCTACCAATAATCTATAAGAATATTCTCTCCCCATTTTATGGGATAAAGAATCTAAGTTCCAGGAAATAAAATCAATTTTTATTTTAGAATCCCCCTCCACAAAATACACCTCTTGAGCATCAATCATCCTTGGAAAAATCAACATAAAAAAGAATAAATAAAGATGCTTTAACATGACGTTTTGTTATCTATTTAATGAGAAATTTAATCGAAGACCTCCGTAGTCTGAGGAAAATTATTAAATTTGAACTTTAATTTCGTAATTTTGTGTTACAAATCTCTGAAAAAATGAAAAAAGTACTATTTGTTTTAGGCTTCGTATTGGTATCAATGATGGCTCAGTCTTGTTGTACAACAGTTAATTGTCCAGGTGTTTCTACAGTAGAAACAGTTGACAATTCAGCTAACTGTTAAGAAGCGTTTTCTTGTTTTCTTTATTTTCCAAAAAAGAAACTGATCCAACATTTAGTTGGAATCAAATTATAGATCAAGCAGAACTAAATGATATTATTTCTAGTTCTGCTTTTTCACGTTCTTCTATTTTACTCTTTAAGCATAGCAGTCGTTGTGGAATCAGTAGAATGGTTCTCTCTCGATTTGAAAAAAAATATGCAGATTCTTTGGAGGACATCTCCTGCTATTTGATCAATGTCATTGATCAAAGGAATTTATCCAATTTCCTATCCGAACACTACAACGTGATTCACGAATCTCCTCAATTACTCCTAGTTTCAGGTGATACTTGTCTTAGCAATGCCTCACATAACGGTATCCTAAATCTAAACTTGTAAATCACTAATTAATACATCCCTTTAACTAATCAAGGATTTATTACTCTCTTCATTTTACGTTTTTCTATTAACGTTATAATTGAATATTTAAGTACATTTGCACAACAATATTTGATACTACCCCCATGGCGGAGAATAAAGAAACAGTAGTGGAAGACAAAAACCTAATGAAGCGTAAGCCGAAATGGCTCCGTGTAAAACTTCCAACAGGAGAAAACTACAAAAAAGTACGTGGACTTGTTTCTAAGCATAGTTTAAATACGATTTGTGAAAGTGGAAATTGCCCAAATATGGGTGAATGTTGGGGTGAAGGTACTGCAACCTTCATGATTTTGGGTAATATTTGTACCCGTTCATGCGGATTTTGTGCAGTAGCAACAGGTAAACCCTTAGCCGTTGACTGGTCGGAACCCGAAAAGGTAGCTAGATCAGTTAAATTGATGGGAGTAAAACATGCTGTTATTACTTCTGTAGATAGAGATGACCTTAAAGATGGTGGTTCTATCATTTGGGCAGATACTGTTAAAGCAATTCGTAGAGTGAGTCCACAGACTACTCTAGAAACGCTAATTCCTGACTTCCGTGGAAACAAAGAGCATATCCAAAGAATAATTGATGTAGCCCCAGATGTTGTTTCTCACAATATGGAGACAGTTGAAAGACTTTCTAGACAAGTAAGAATTCAAGCACGTTATGAAAGAAGTCTTGAAGTTCTAGACACCTTGAAAAAAGGTGGCTTAAGAAGAACCAAGACAGGAATCATGTTAGGATTAGGAGAAACTGAAGAAGAAGTAATCCAGTCAATGAAGGATCTTGTATCTGTGAATGTAGATATTTTGACATTAGGTCAATATCTTCAACCTACACCTAAACACCTATCGGTTAAAGAATTTGTAACTCCGGAGCAATTTGCAAAATACAAAGAAATTGGTCTTGAATTAGGCTTCAAATATATAGAGAGTGGTCCTTTAGTTAGATCATCATATAAAGCCGAAAAACACCTATTCTAAAATTATATAAAGCCTTCCTCACAGAAGGCTTTTTTTATGTTTATCTACCGCCCTAAATTGATTACCTTAGCCGAATTAAAATTTAATTCAGAAGATGAGAATAGCCATCAACGGATTTGGACGAATTGGACGAGTACTCTATAGATTACTTTCAGAAAGAGAAGATATCCAAGTAATTGCCATCAATGATATTGGAAAAGCTGACGTTTTATGTCATCTTTTAAAATACGATTCTATACATAGAACCTACAAAGGAGACATTTCATTAAACGGGAACCTATTGACTTGTGGCACCCAAAAAAGTAAATTTCTTCAAATTGAGGATCCCTCAAAACTCCCTTGGAGAGAATTAGATATTGATTTAGTAATAGAATCAACTGGTCTTTTCAGAACAAGAGAAGCAGCCTCTCAACATCTAACTGCTGGAGCCAAGCAAGTCCTACTTTCTGCTCCAGCGCAAAGTTCTGATATTAAGATGATCGTATTAGGTGTAAACGATGAAATACTAGATGGGACGGAAAGTATTATTTCCAATGCTTCTTGTACTACAAATTGTGCTGCACCAATGGTCAAAATAATGAATGAAATTTGTGATATTGATCAAGCCTATATTACAACCGTACATTCCTATACATCTGATCAACAATTACACGATGCACCTCATGACGACTTTAGAAGAGCTCGTGCAGGTGCTACTTCAATAGTTCCTACAACTACAGGTGCTGCTAAAGCAGTAAGCAAACTTTTCCCTCACCTTCAATTAGGAGGCTGTGGGATTCGAGTTCCGGTACCTGATGGGTCTCTAACTGATATCACATTTGTTGTAAAAAATGAATGCACCGAAGAATCCATCAACGAAGCATTTAGGAAAGCTGCAGAAAATGGACCATTAAAAGGCATTCTATCCTATATTGATGATCCTATTGTTTCAACAGACATTATAGGGAATACTCATTCATGTACCTTTGATTCTAAACTAACTTCCGTATTAGGAAGCATGGTGAAAATTGTAGCTTGGTATGACAATGAAATGGGCTATTCAAGTAGAATGTTAGATCTAATTTTAAAAATAAAATCTTTGCGATCATGAGATCACTTGCAAGAAAAATATATTATAGTTTCCCTCCTAAATGGAGATTAATTGTTCGTAGAATCTTTTTCCTACCAATTGATGTCCTTAGTAAAAGAGAAGACCTTGTTCCTCCAAAAGGCATGATCTATACTGGCTCTGGTGATTTCATAAAACAAGGAAATCACTTCTTAGAACATTTCAAGGAGGCTGGATTAAAGCAAGATCATCAAGTTTTAGACATTGGATCTGGAATTGGTCGTATGGCTAGAGCTCTAGCATTTTTCTTAAATGAGAAAGGAGCTTACCAAGGTTTCGATGTTGTAGAAAAAGGAGTGGTATGGTGTACTGAAAATATTCAAAAGAGATTTCCTAACTTCAACTTTACCTATGTTGAATTACAAAATTCATTATACAGTGAATCAGGTGATGATGCAGCGAAATTTAAATTCCCCTATGCCGATAGCAGTTTCAATTTCAGCTTTCTTACTTCGGTATTTACACACATGCCCACTGAAGAAGTATTGCACTATATTGAAGAGATAAATAGGACACTCAAGGATGGTGGAATTTGCTTTAGTACTTTTTTCATCTTAAATGAAGAAAGTAAAAATATGATGGAAAAAGGTTCATTCAAATTCCCTCATAGTTATGGTGCATATTCATTGATGGACAAAAATGTTGATGCGGCAAATATCGCATTCGAAGAAGAATACCTATTCAAAGCCATAAAAGAAAGAGGATTTATTATAAAAGAAGTCATCTATGGGAATTGGTGTGGCGATAGACCGTCAAAACACAATGAATTTCAAGACATCTTAATACTAGAAAAGAAAAAAGAGCAATCATAATGATTGCTCTTTTTTTATATAAACGGACTAATTATTACGATCCTCAAAATCTTCCTTTCTTTTCTTTATTATTCGCTTTATTAAAGCAATAATAAATAACACCACCGTAATTGTTAAAATAATCATAGCCCAAATCTCCTCTATTTCCATCAACAACCAATTATGCGAACTTAACCGCGGTTCCATAAGCCAATATCTCAGAACACCCCTGCATAATCATTGATGTCGTAAAGCGAACATTCACAACTCCATCGGCCCCCATAGCCTTTGCATCATTAACCAACCTTTGAATAGATTGCTCTCTGGAATCAGCCTGTAACTTGGTATATTCTTCAATCTCTCCCCCCACTATATTCTTTAAACCAGCAAAAAAATCACGACCTATATTTCGTGCTCTTACCGTACTTCCTCTAGCAATACCTAGATGTTCAGAAATTTCCTTTCCAGCGATGGAATCAGTTGTTGATAAAATCATGTTTTCGTTTTTCTAAATTTAATCAAAAAGCCCCATCTCTTAAAAGAAATGGGGCTCGTTTAATGTTAAATAATGTCAGTATTTATTTAAGAACTACTTCTTCCGTATGATCAATGGGCACATCAAAAGAAACTCCGGCGATCTCCAAAGTTACCACACCCTTGTATTGGACCTTTACTGGTTTATTTGAAAAAGTATTAATCAATGTTCCAATTAAGGCTCCTTTTTCTTCTTGCCACATAGCCTTTGGATTAAAGCTAAAATTAACAGGAACTTCAAAATTACCCTTAGACTCTATATGAATGTCCTTAATGGTATTTACTTCTCCCATTTCTACCTCATTAACTATTGGTTTTATAGATACTTTTTCTAAACGAACACCGAGGTCATTAGGGTTATAAAATACCAAATTGGCATCAATACTCACCATCTTAGCTTTCGCTTCAATTACCCGCACATCATCTACATTGATAAATGATGGTTTTTCAGTTAAAGTACAAGCTGTCATAAGAAGACAAACCAATACTATCGATAGATTTTTTATTAAAGACATATAATTATTTTTTTGCTTTTAATCCTTCCAACTCTTCCTGTAGTTCTTCCCATTTGAACATGATAGCATCAAGTTCATCTTTTTTAGCTTGATACTTTGCAAAAAATTCCTCCTTATTATCCAAAGACTTCATTTTCTCCATATTGTGCATGAATTCATCATCACTTTGGATATCTTTTTCTAATGCGTTAATTGCACGTTCAGTTTTTCCTACTTGATTCTGAACCTTTTTAATTTCTTTATCTAATATTCTACTTTGCTCATTAGATAATTTTTTCTTCACAGGTGCTTTCTTTTTCACCTTAGAAGACTTCTCCAGCTCTACAAGATCATTCAAGCTTCGTTGAGCCATATATTCTTTTAAGTCCCCTAAGAACTCCTTAATAATGCCATCTCTAAATTCAAGAACCTTATCCGTTAATCCTTCAAGAAAATCCCTATCGTGAGAAACCAAAATAATACATCCATCAAATTCTTTTAATGCTTGCTTAAGAATATCCTTAGACTGAAGATCTAAATGATTGGTCGGCTCATCTAATATGATAATATTATAAGGCTCCAACAGCATTTTACATAAGGCTAACCTCCCTCTTTCTCCTCCAGAAAGAACTTTCACCTTTTTATCTACATCTTCCCCACTGAATAAGAAAGAACCCAGTAAAGCTCTAACCTTAGGCCTCATGACATCATTGGCACTATCCATCATGATATCTAATAGGCTTTTATTCTCATCTAATTTCTCGGCTTGATTCTGAGCAAAATAACCAATCTTTGCTTTATGACCTAGTTCTAACTTTCCAATATAATCACTGATCTCGTTCACGACACACTTTGCCAATGTAGTTTTCCCTTGACCATTCTGACCAACAAAGGCAACCTTTTGTCCTCGCTCTAATTCGAAATTAACCCCTGAAAAAATAACCTTATCACCATAACTTTTTCCTACTCCCTGCATTTTCAAGAGAACCTTACCAGAATGGGGAGCCTTTGGAAAATGAAAACGCATGGTTTTATCAGACATACCATCCATCTCTACCCGATCCATTTTATCCAAACGTTTGATCAAAGATTGGGCAAAAGCAGCCTTAGAAGATTTATAACGGAATTTTTCAATCAGATCTTCCGTCTTTTTAATCTCCTTTTCTTGGTTTTTCAAAATCGCAATTTGTTGCTCAATCATTTCTTCTCTCTGCACCAAGTATTTTGAATAGTTCCCTTTTATATCATAAATTTTCCCATTCTGAATCTCTATTGTACGGTTGCATACCTGATCCAGGAAACGCCTATCATGCGACACCAATAATACAGCACCAGAATATCCCCTTAAATACTTTTCAAGCCACATGATAGATTCAATATCCAAGTGATTTGTTGGCTCATCCAAAAGCAAAACTTCAGGTTGTTGTAACAATAATTTCCCCAACTCAATACGCATTCTCCAACCACCACTAAAATCCGTAGTTTGACGATCCATATCACTGGAGTGGAATCCCAGTCCTTTCAGTACTTTTTCAATTTCACCATCAATACGGTATCCACCAAGCATTTCTATTCGCTCATTAACCTTGTGTAGGTCATCAATCAAATTAGCATAAGCTTCCGATTCATAATCTTCTCTGATACCAAGCTCCTCACCAAATTTAGCAGCTTTACCTTCCAAATGATTTAACTCTTCGAAAGCCTTTTTTGCTTCCTGCCAAACAGAACAACCACCTTCAAATTCCAGATCTTGCCTAAGTAAACCCAGCTTAGTTCCTTTAGCAAAAGATATTGTTCCCTCATCAGGTATATCTCTACCAGCAATCAACTTTAATAAGGTAGATTTCCCAGCACCATTCTTACCTACAAGACCTATACGGTCACCCTTATTTACTTGGAATTGAATCTCCTTAAATAGGAACTTACCAGCAAAATGAACACTTAATTGATTTATATCTAACATACTCTAAAATAATGCTTTTATGATTCTAAAAAATGACGGTAGCGCTCAATATTAAAAACAGCATCCGGTTCTATACCGTTATACATCTGTTCAATCAAACAATCTGTTAATAATGGTCCCATAAGGATCCCTCTTGTTCCAAAGCCATTCAATACAAAAAGTGGACGATGAATAGGGTGTTGACCTATCAAAGGACGTCTATCATTTACCGTTGGGCGCATACCCGCTTCATGTTCCACTATCTCGAAATCGACATTTAAAAGAGGTTCTAACCGGTCCAATAACCATTGTTTACCTTTTTCAGAAACCGAACAATCCTTTTCTTTCCAGTTAAATGTGGCACCTATCCTATAAAGATCATCTCCTAATGGCATAATAAAAATACCTCCTTTTATTGCCTTCTCTAATTTCAAATCTGGCGCTTTGATGGTAATCAACTCACCTTTTGTACCATCCAATGGAAGGTAATTAAAATATGGATTGTGAACCATTCCGAATCCTTCAGAAAAAATGATTTTATCGGCTTGGATATCATCATATACAACATGATCATCAGCTATAGACAACTTATCAAAATCAAATAGTTCATCCCTATAAATTGAAGATTCTCTAATCAAGTCAGCTGTTTTATTAACCACTGTCTTAACATCGACACGTCCTGTCTGTTTCACCCTTCCAAAACCGATTGTTTTCTTTAGTCCACTATTAGATACAGGATATATTTCATCATCCATGTACTGGGAGAAAATTGGGTGGGCAGTTTTTTCAAGCCATGTCTCTACCTCCTTTTCATCGTGGAACAATCTGTATATAGGGAAATGATGGATTAATTGACAATCCAGATTCTTTTCCATTTCCGTATAGAATGAATACATCACAGGTAAAAATTCAGTAGCCTTCCAACACAGGGTAAAGCGCTTTAATACAAGTGCATTAAACATTCCAGGAGCTACAGAGCTAGACTTATACATATCACCATCCTGAAAAACCGCAACACTTTTCCCTTGGCTTAACAATTTATAGGCAGCAATAGAACCAGCAATACCTTGACCAACAATAATAACATCTACATTCATCCTGCAAAATTAAAAAAAGACCAACTGAAACAGATGGTCTTAAATAAAAAAAGCCAACATAAGTTGGCTTTTTTCTATATTTCCTCAAGTATTAGTAGAACCAAAGATCATGTTCAAAGTTTCTAATCTCATTTTTGATACGTTCAGCCTCTAACAACTGATCTAATTTTCTATAATTAGCGTATTCAAAGATAGAACGGTTTTGCATGTTAGACTCACTTTTGATAACAGCAGTATAAAGTCTTTTCAAGAAGAACTCATCCATTGTCATTCTTTCTGCATTATTGTAACGATTCCAAATGTTTGCATTTGCAAGCATTGGTCTAGCAGAAGGATAATAGAACCAGAATAACTGTTGTTTTTCATATTCACCAGTCTCAACATTCTCAACAAGAGCAACTGGACAAACACCAATAATACGGCTATCCATTACACCTCTCTTTTTATCAAAGAAACGTTCCTCACGAATAAGTATTTCATGAATATCACCTGGCAATACATTGATTGTATCAGGTTGTAAAACGATAGCTCCAGTATTCCAATCTTCTACTTCAACAGTATCAATACGATATAATCTAGAAGCGACTTCCTCACCAGATAATTTCTCATCGAAATATTGGTCATCATAGGCTTGTATAATTTTGCTTTTAATTACAGCATCAAAAATATGCTGCACGAAGCTCTTTCTATACAAATCTGGGTACGTTGGAAAATACAATGGCTGATTATTTTTCAACTTCAAATTGATAGCTGAAATATATTCCTTATGCCAAAACACATCATCCTCACGCACTGGTTGGTGCTTTAGAGTTCTATTTTGATAATCATAGTGACGGATTATATTCGTCCCTTGTTGAATATCTGGTCCAACATGATAATCCAATACATGCTTGCCTTTATTACCTTGTGCATTTGCACTTGTCAAGGCAAGTAAACATACAGTTAATGCAGAAAAAATACGCTTCATTATATAAGTATTTTTATTGAACAGTCAAAATTACTGGAGAACATGTCTTAGTACCAATTCCTTTCTCAGTGC
>MAAC01017901.1_pt1 | contig 27827 bp, 26 predicted proteins | sample 1115981 | NCBI WGS metagenome assembly MAAC01 (sample SAMN04961126, study PRJNA320927) | seawater metagenome | isolation source: sample BD02T64 sea water enriched with oil for 64 days | place: USA:Gulf of Mexico | collected 2013-07-27
TCCGCAAGACTAAAGCCCAACACGAAAGTGTTGGGCTTTTTTTATGTCCCAACCCCAAGCTTTGCTTGTTAGGTTGAGGACATAAAAAAAGACCTAAGAGCGAAGCGAAGGGCTTTGGTCTTGGTGACGGTACCCACTTAGGGATCAGCGCAGCTAATCAGAGTAGTAACTAGTAATCAGTAGTTAGTAATTAGAAACCTGTATAGTTCATAGTAATTTGGTTGAGGACAAAAAAAAAGACCTAAGAGCGAAGCGAAGGGCTTTGGTCTTGATGACGGTACCCATTTGGGGATCAGCGCAGCTAATCAGAGTAGTAATTAGTAACGAGTAACCAGTAACTAGTAGTTAGTAACCAGTAACCAGTAATTCATAATTAGATTTAAGTTCCTATACTGCTATCCTGTCTTATTTTTTAATCAATTTTTCCGTCGTTAAAAAATCAATAGATTTTCTTCAATTTGTTAAATTCTTTGGTATATCCGGAAGAAGTTAAAAGGAATGCAAAGAGAATGGTATATTGTTTTACAGATTAATATATTCATTGGACATACTATGTTTTCATTTTTTATAAAAAAGTACCTTTTTAAATATATATTCCTATTGTTTGTGGCTGGCTGTTTATTTGGGTTATGCACAAAATCCTATGCACAAGATTCTAAACTTACCAGGGATTCTCTCAAATTGTATTATGACCTTTCTTTATGGAATGACACTTCAAAAGAATCCATTACTAACAGAGGGTTAAGGCTTGCAGAAGAAATGGATTATGTCGGATGGCAGGTTAAATTTCGATTGAATAAGACGCAATTGAATCTTGAAAATAATCAAGTTGAATCGGCTATTTCAAATGCTTTTATAGCGCTTAACCTCATACAGACTGAAGGTGTAGGAATGGATCAAGAAGGTCGGGTACATTCATTGCTAACTCAAGGTCTTATAAAAATTGGTGCCTATGAAGATGCTATACACCATAGAAGGGAACAATTGAACTGGGTTGTTGAAAAGGGGGATGAAGCTACAAAATTTGTTATTTCACGTGCTATTGGTACGCTTTTTTTGCAGTTGAATGAGAATGATTCTGCATTGTATCATTTTAAGCAAGTAGAAAATTTTGCGAATCAAGCCAATTATAGCAGACTAAAAGCCAGTGTTCAAAATGATATAGGTTTGGTATTTATGAATCTAAATAATGTTGATTCGGCCAGAAAGTACTTTTTAATAGCTTATGACTATTTTAAAAAACCAGAAACTGGAGCAGATACTTTAATGCTGGGTATTGTCGGTGGAAATTTATCTGCCAGTCTTTCCTTAAAGAATCAATCGACGGAAATAAAAGATTTACTAAATCAGGATATTCAAATAACGAAGAAATTTCCTTCCCGCAGATCTTTAGCTAAAGTTTATGCAAATATGGCCGAGTACCAATTGAAAATTGGGGATAGGAAAAGGGCTTTATATTATTTGGGCTTAGCGGAAGTAGCGTTTCCATCCAGGAAATATAAAGGAGAAAAGGATGCGGAGCTTTTAAGAATTTATGATTTGTATAAGCAGGTGTATCAAGCAATGAATAATTATGAAGAGGCGCTGTTCTATGCGAATGAATCAAGAGAACTGTACGATTTACTCTTTGGGAAAGAGGTGTATGATAAATTGGCCTTAAGCCGGTCTGCATATCATGTTTCATCTATTCAGCAAGATTTGCAATTGAAGGATGTTTTGCTGAAAAGTGAAAAGGAAAAGGTAAAATTATTGGAAAGGGAAGAGGAGCTTTCTAAATTGAAAAGTACTTTTATTTTATTTTCAGGGATCTTTTTATTAACGATAGTCATCTTGATAATGATTAAGATGCGAGGGGATCACCGGAAAAAGGGAGAAATCGAACGACTTTCAAAAAAGTTATTGGAAGAAAACATTGAACAGAAAAAACAACGTCTAAGACAAACTTCCCTTAGTTTGGCCCGGAAAAAGGAATTTGCTGAAGAGTTGATTAATAAATTAATTGATATTGATAGTCTCGATAGAAAACAGCTTTCTCCCATTAAGTTATTTGTGAACAACGAACTTCAATTGGATGAATCTATTCTGGAGACGGAGGATTTTATAGCTGAGTTGAATAAAGATTTTTTTGTAAAGGTTAAATTTCAATTCCCCCATCTAACCGAAAATGATTTAAAGTTATGTGCTTTAATAAGTCTTAAAATGACCATCAAACAAATGGCAATCATTAAAAATATTACACCAGCCTCCGTCAAAATTGCAAAGAATAGATTAAGAAAAAAAATGGATTTGGAAACCGGAACTTCCTTAAATGAATATATGAAACAGTTTTAAATACACTCTTTTCAACGACGTTAACCTCATGTTACCCCCCTTGTTTTGGGCTTAAGCACTTCATGTTCTACTTTCGGCAAAGTATATTAATCAATTTTGCCAGGAGTAAGTCTTCAGGCTATAATAATTTTATGATATGAAGAACATTCGATTTTCATTTTTGTGCTTTTTTTCCTGTTTGATGATCTCGCTCACCTATGCCCAAAACGGTTTGGACTTTGATGGAGTTGATGATTATGTTCAAACAGGTTATAACGGTTTAGCAGGTAGTGGTTCCAGAACTTTAGAGGCTTGGATTAAAGCAGATAACGTTGCAGGTCAAATGGTAATCGTGGATATGGGAACGCTCGGTACAGGAACACGGTTTACTTTTAATGTACTTAATGGTAAACTTCGTGTAGAAATACAAGGTGACGGAAAAAATGGAACGTCTTTAATAGGTGATTCTAATTGGCACCATGTGGCAGTGACATATGATGACGTTTCTAAGAAATTTTCCTTGTATGTTGATGGGAGTTTAGAATTGAATTCTACTATGAGCAAATCGGTAAATACTGGATCTGCAGTTTCTTTAAGAATAGGAAGTCGAATAGACGCTGTAAAGTTTTTTAAGGGAAGTATTGATGAGGTCCGTGTTTGGAATTATGCTCGTTCACAATCGGAGATATCTGCAGATATGAATGTTGAGTATTGTGGGGCAAAGACTGGATTGGTAGCTTATCATAAAATGAATCATGGAATAGCTTCCGGTACTAATACAAGCGAAACGCTTTCTGTTGATGATTCGGGTAATAATAACGATGGGACTTTAAATGGTTTTTCTCTTTCCGGAGCCACATCCAATTGGGTAGCTGGCCAAAGTTTGACGGTAGAATCTGTTTCGGAAACACAAATGATTACGGAATGTGATGGTTATTCTATAACCATAGGAAGTAATACCTATACTAGTACAGGGGTTTATACGGATACTATTGTAGGTGGTTCAGTTGAAGGTTGTGATTCTATTATCATTACAGACATTACTATAACTCCTTCAGCAACAGAAACACAAACTATAACAGCATGTATTGGTTATTCAATAACAGTAGGAAGCAATACGTATACTGAAACCGGAATTTTTACAGATGTGATTGAAGGAGGAGCAAGTAATGGATGTGATTCTATTATTACTACGGACCTTACTATAAGTTCTTCAATAACAGAAACACAAACGATTACAGATTGTGAAGGTTATTCTATAACGGTATTGAATAATACCTACACTACTACAGGTGTATATAAGGATACCATTGAAGGTGGTGCCGTTGGAGGTTGCGATTCTGTTATCATTACCGACCTTACTATAAATTCTCCAACAACAGGAATACAAACTATTACAGCATGTCCTCCATACGCCTGGATTGATGGAAATAGCTATACAGAAGACAATTCATCAGCAAATTATACATTAACAAATGTAGCCGGGTGTGATTCGGTGGTTACACTGAACTTAACCATTCAGGATGCTAATGAATGTGTTCCGGATTTCAATGAAGTTGTAGAGAATGCTTATTTATATAGTGGAGTTTTAAATGAATCGGATGGGAATTATGATGTTGTTTTCTTACAAACTCAATCTAATGTGACCTATTATTTATTTGATAATTCTGGATCGTTACTGAATGAAACAAGTATACAATCTGTAGATCGAATCTCAATTAATTTGACCGGTTATGCTTCAGGAGCTTATTACCTTCAGATACGAGCGGATGGTCCGAGTAATTCCATTAAAATAGATTGGATTGATGGTGAATAAACCAGGGTTTGGTAAATAATTTGAAAAAGCGGACTTCATTCATTTGATTTCGCTTTTTTTTTTGGCTGAAAAGCCGGTTAAACCTTACCGGGAAAAGGCTCGGGCGAAAGATCAAAAATTAAATGAGGTGAAGGCCTCACTCAACCATTAGGCAGTTGGATGTTTATAGACTTAAGTTCTAACAGTGGTATTACTGCTTGGACTTAAGCGTCATCAAAATGACCATAAATAAATCACTTCTCTCCTTCAAAAACAACATCCGCCTCTGTCAAAATAGCAAAAAATAGATGGAAAAAAAAATGAATTTGGAATCAGGAACTTTCTTAAATGAAAATTTGAAGCAAATTTAAATGTACTCTTTTTAACGATGTTAACCTCATGTTAACCCCCTTGTCTTGGGCTTAACCACTTCATGTTCTACATTCGACAATGTATATTAATCAATTTTGCCAGGAGCAAGTCTTCAGGCTATAATTATTTTATGATATGAATAAGATTCGATTTTCATTTTTATGTTTTTTTTCCTGTTTGATGATCTCACTCACCTATGCCCAAAACGGTTTGGACTTCGATGGAGTGAATGACTATGTCCAAACGAATTATTCAGGTATAAGTGGCAATAACTCAAGAACAATTGAAGCCTGGATTAAGGCAGATGCGGTTACAAACCAGGCCGTAATTACGGATTGGGGAACTCTGGCTACAGGAAAACGATTTACTTTTAATCTAATTGATGGAAAACTTCGTACGGAAGTACAAGGTTCAGGGCAAACGGGAACGACTGTCTTGAGTGATACTACCTGGCACCACGTAGCTGTGTCCTATGATAATAGTCTTAGTACCAATAAATTTTCCATGTATATTGATGGGAGTTTAGAAATGAGTTTTGATTTAGCCACAGCTGTAAATACAGGGTCTTCCGTTGATTTTAGAATAGGAAGTCGAATAGACGATGTAAGGTATTTTAAGGGGGGTATAGATGAGGTACGTGTTTGGAATTATGCCAGATCTATGACGGAAATTTCTGCTGATATGAACAATGAGTTTTGTGGTTCTGAAGTGGGCTTAGTAGCCTATCATAAATTGAATCATGGAATAGCTTCTGGTACAAATACGAACGAAACGCTTTCTGTTGATGATTCGGGTAATGCTAACGATGGGGATTTATTTAATTTTTCACTTTCCGGAGCCTCATCCAATTGGGTATCTGGCGAAAGTTTGACACTAGGAGGATCGGTAACAGTAACACAAACGATTACGGAATGTGTTGGTTATTCTATAACGGTAGGAAGTAATACATATACAAGTACAGGTGTATATTTGGATACCATAGTAAGTGGTGCAGGAGGTTGTGATTCTATCATTACTACCGACCTTACTATAATTTCTTCAATAACAGAAACACAAACGATTACGGAATGTGATGGTTATTCTATAAGTGTAGGAAGTAATACATATACAAGTACGGGTATATATACAGATACCATAGTAGTTGGTGCCGGGGGAAGTTGTGATTCTATTATCATTACCGACCTTACTATAAATTCTCCAACAACAGAAACACAAACGATTACAGCATGTGATGGTTACTCTATAACTGTATCAAATAATACCTACACTATAACAGGTGTATATACGGATACCATTGCAGGTGGTACAGTGGGAGGTTGTGATTCTATCATCATCACCGATCTTACTATAAATTCTCTGGCAACAGAAACGCAAACGATTACAGCATGTGATGGTTATTCACTAACTGTATCGAATAATACCTACACTACTACAGGAGTATATACAGATACCATAGTAGGAGGTACTGTGGGAGGTTGCGATTCGATCATTATTACCGACCTTATTATAAATTCTCCGGTATCAGAAACACAAACGATTACATTATGTGACGGTGATTCTATAACGGTATTGACCAATACCTACACTACAACAGGTGTCTATATGGATACAATTGCAGCTGGAACTGTGGGTGGTTGTGATTCTATCATCATCACCGACCTTACTATAGTTTCTTCAATAACAGAAACACAAACGATTACAGGATGTGATGGTTATTCAATAACGGTATTGAATAATACCTACACTATAACAGGTGTCTATATGGATACTATTGTAGATGGAGCTGTGGGAGGTTGCGATTCTATCATTATTACCGACCTTACTATAAATTCTCCAGTAACAGAATCACAAACGATTTCAGGATGTGAGGGTGATTCTATAATGGTAGGAAGTAATACATATACAAGTACAGGTGTATATACGGATACCATTGCAGGTGGAACTATTGGAGGTTGTGATTCTATCATTATTACCGACCTTACAATAAATTCTCCGGCAACAGAAACGCAAACGATTACAGAATGTGATGGTTATTCTATAACGGTATCGAATAATACCTACACTATAACAGGTGTATATACGGATACCATTGTAGGTGGTACAGTGGGAGGTTGTGATTCTATTATCATTACCGACCTTACTATTGATTCTTTGGCAACAGAAACGCAAACGATTACAGCATGTGATGGTTATTCAATAACGGTATTGACTAATACCTACACTTCTACAGGAGTATATATGGATACTATTGTAGACGGAGCTGTGGGAGGTTGCGATTCCATCATTATTACCGACCTTACTATAAATTCTCCAATAACAGAAACGCAAACGATTGCATTATGTGTTGGTGATTCCATAACGGTATCGAACAATACCTATACTACTACAGGTGTTTACATGGATACCATTGCAGGTGGTACTGTGGGAGGTTGTGATTCTATCATTATTACTGACCTTACTATAAATTCTCCGGCAACAGAAACACAAACGATTACAGAATGTGATGGTTATTCTATAGCTGTATCAAATAATACCTACACTATAACAGGTGTGTATACGGATACCATTGTAGGTGGAACAGTGGGAGGTTGTGATTCTATTATCATTACCGACCTTACAATAAATCCTCTGGCAACAGAAACACAAACGATTACAGCATGTGATGGTTATTCAATAACTGTTTCGAATAATACCTACACTATAACAGGTGTATATACGGATACCATTGCAAGTGGTGTCGCGGGAGTTTGTGATTCTATTATCATTACCGACCTTACAATAAATTCTCCGGCAACAGAAACGCAAACAATTGCAGCATGTGATGGTTATTCTATAACGGTATTGAATAATACCTATACTACTACAGGTGTATATATGGATACCATTACAGGTGGTGCAGTAGTAGGTTGCGATTCTATCATCATTACCGATCTTACAATAAATTCTGCAGTAACAGAAACACAAGTAATTACAGAATGTGATGGTTATTCTATAACTGTAGGAAGCAATACATATACAAGTACAGGTGTATATACGGATACCATTGTAGGCGGTACAGTTGGAGGTTGCGATTCGATTATCATTACCGACCTTGCTGTAAATTCTCCAATAACAATATCTCAGGTAATTACAGAATGTGCAGGTTATTCTATAACAGTATCGAATAGTACCTACACTACAACAGGTGTATATACGGATACCATTATAGGTGGTACTATGGTAGGTTGCGATTCTATTATCATTACTGATTTAACGATAAATGGTTATACTGAAATAGCTCAATCCCTGGAGGTGTGTTTTGGAGAGTCGGTTACAGTTGGTGGAAGTGTTTATGTGTCAAATGGTACTTACTTGGATACCGTAGCGAATAATTCAGCGGGTTGTGATACGGTTTTTACAACAAGCGTTAATATATTGTCTGAACAAGTTTATACTCAAACTATAGAAGAGTGCTTTGGTTATACGGTTACAGTAGGAGGGAATACCCATTCAGCATCCGGTGTGTATATAGATGTGCTTACAAGTGCTTCTGTGAATGGTTGTGATTCAACTGTTACGACGAGTTTGACGATAATCGATGATATAGATACCAGTTTGGTAGTTTCAGGCAATGTGTTATCCGTTACTTATATGGGGGTTGATTACCAATGGTTAAATTGCGATAGTAATTATGCTCCAATCATTGGGGAAACTGGTCCGGTTTTTATCCCAACTGTTGATGGTAATTATGCAGTAGAGATTGCAGATGGAAGTTGTATAGATACCTCTTCCTGTTATGGTATGTTTGGTATAGGACTTGGAGAATATGCCTTAAATGGTGGTTCAGTTATTTCTCCAAACCCAATTAGAGACAAAGTGCTTATTCAGTTGGATGAAGGATTTGCTACAGCTAAAGTCACTGTTGTGGATATCTCAGGAAAGAAACAATTAGAATTCTTGGATGTAGAAGGTCAAATTGAAATGGATATGAGTGAACTGAGCATGGGTATTTATTTTGTTCAGATTCAAGATGGAAAGTATGAAGAGAATATAAAGATCATGAAATTATAGTGATTTATAATTTCAATGTGAGTTGAAAAAAAGCACCAGATCTTCTGGTGCTTTTTTTATTAATACTTATTCTTCTCCTTCCTATTTTATTATTGGATCCATAAGAGGCAGCAATTTTGAATTATGGTCATCTTTCGAACACCTTAACATGGATAATATAACAAAGGTTCCATTAAGCTAAGGATTAATTTTCATGATCTTTTGTTAAAATTTATTCATCAATTATTCGCTGTAAATCCAGATGGTGAAAATCGAAGCTGAAGTCTATGTTGGGGGATATTCCCTTCATTTTAATACTTTGTGCCAGACCTTCTTCATCTAATTCGAAAATCGCAAAAGCATTGGCATTTACATCTTGGTATTCCCATTTAATTGCAAAGGCATGAGCCTTGTAGAATTGAAGGGCTCCATTAAGTTGAGGAGATCGTAGAAATTTTATCCATAATTTTTCATCTTTCATAAATACCTCCGCTTTACCAAACCAGGCATCCTCATACAATCCTAAATAACTAGATTGTTTTGTAATTGGTTTAGGGTTAGCTTGTACGGTTTCCCATACTTTAACAGCCACAGAGTCCCCATATAATTGATAGTCTAAAAAGCGTTTGTGTAATTTTTCAGTCCATTTAAAATCTTTTAAACCTAAATAATTATCAACGACAGTTCTAACAACACTGGCATGGGCATAGGCTCCGCCTTCAGTAGTATTTGTTAATACGACTATCCCCAAATTGAGCTCGGGTACAAGAATTAACTGAGAGAGCATTCCGGGAAGTCCTCCAGTATGACCTAATATTATAAAGCCATTCAAGTCAAATATATTCCATCCAAGTCCATAACTAGAAGAATGAATTCGGTAGGGAGGTTTAGGAGTTGGATTGAATGCCAGTTGGGTATGGGGCGTCCACATTTTGTTGTGATTCTTTACTGAAACGAGTTGTAGGTTTTGAAATTTCCCCGCATTTAATTGTGTACTCATCCATTTCATCATATCATGTATGCTTGAATAGATTCCTCCGGCAGAAGCAGCTACACCTATTTCAAATGCTTTTAATTGTTTTGTTTTATCGTTGATATGGGTGTGTGGTTCTGCAATATTTTGCATTTTGTCTAGTGAGGAATATTTACAAGCAGATTCATTCATACCTATTGGTTCCATAATCTTAGTTTCAATAAACTCACACCAGCTCATGCCACTTACCCGTGTTACAATTTCACCAGCAACAACATACATTAGGTTGTTATAGGCAAATTCAGATCTAAAATTTGCCACTGGTTTTTGGTATTGGAAACTATTTAAGACATCCTTTATGGTAAAATCTGAGCCATCAGGAAAAAACATGAGATCACCCGAGCCTAAATCAAGTCCACTACGATGACAAAGTAAATCACTAATAGTGAAATTAGCTGTTACGTAGGGTTCATACATTTTAAATTCCGGGATATAATTAATGACCTTATCATTCCAATCCAACTTTTCTTCATCTACTAATATGGCAAGGGCTGTTGAGGTAAATGCTTTGGTATTTGAGGCAATTGCAAATCGGGTATGTTCATTTACTTTTTTATTCTTTTCCATTGAGAGTACACCATACCCTTTACTATGGGTTATTTGGCCGTCTTTAATTATTCCAACAGCCATTCCTTTCACTCCAAACATATTCATTGATTCTTCAACGTGTAAATCTATCTCCGCTGTTTTAAGTTGTGAAAAACCAGATTGAAATATAAATAGTCCAAACAGTATTAAAAGAGGGGTTCGAATTCTTATATCTTTCATAATTAGTTGTTTTAGTGTTATTAATAGCCATTTGTAGGATTGACTGTTATAGTGTTGTGTACTTACTATTTTCACTTTATTTTATATGCTGAAATCATTCTTATTATCCTTTCTAATCACTGGAATACTGCCGTTTTTTTTAACCTTTTGTAGAAGGAATAAAGGTTCATTAAAAAAATGAAGCGGACTCAGGCATTCTATGGTGGGCTGTTATAAAAATTCTTACTTGTATATATTTGATTATCACTAATATACGAATTTTTATTCTGAAAATTAGGGTTTTTAACTTCTATTAGATTGATTCATCTAATTATCATTAAAAGATAAGTATTTATTGATTATCAATAATAATATATTGTTTTACGATTATTTTTTTAATAAGTTTGTATACTAATAATCAAACAAAAATGATAATGAAAAAGAATATTTCGAGTATACGTCTTTTGTATTTATTGACCCAAGTCGCCTTTTGGTTTACTGCTTTTGTAGGTAGTATAGTTGTTGTTTTGGCTATTCAGGGAGCCCTTGCCAATAAACCTATTTTACCTTCTGAGCTGGGAGATCGGTTTAGTTATAATTTTTCATTTTTTGAAAGTGATATTCAATCGGTTCAATTAACTGAGGAACATAATCTGATGTCTAATTCCTCACTTTCTGAACAGAAATTAAATGAAATTCCAAATTATTTGAAATGGATAATGTGGCTAAATCCAGTGATAATGGTGGGGCTTATATTTGCTATGATCTATTATTTTAGACGTCTTGTAATACAAGTTTATAAGGGGGAATATTTCGATATTAAATGTATTCAAAGCCTGAAAACCTTGTCACTTATTTTAGTTGTTGGATGGGTTTATGACTTAATAATTGCCTCAGTAATTCGTACCTCTTTACAAGCATATCTCCAAAGTTCCGAAACGCATTTAAGTATCAAAATTGGGACTCCTTCTATGTATATGTTGATTGCTGCTTTATTTATTTGGTCTTTAAGCATTGTCTTTCAAGAGGGGTTAAGGCTAAAAGAAGAAAATGAATTAACTGTATAGTTATGGGGATAGTTGTAAATCTTGATGTGATGCTGGCTAAAAGAAAAATGAGCCTCACGGAGCTTTCAGAAAAGGTTGGCCTTACTATGGCTAATTTATCTATATTAAAAAAAGGAAAGGCCAGGGCCATTCGATTTTCAACATTGAGCGCTATTTGTAAGGTGCTTGATTGTCAACCTGGAGATATATTGGAGTATCAAAAGGAGATTATCAAGAATGAAAGCACAAGTATGTAAAACGTTTTTTTCATTTGATAGGAACGTATTATTTGTTTAATTAGAAGTTGAGTTGGAATAGTTTAGTAAAACTATGGCTTTTTGATACCAATAAAAATGGGTGCTTCCGATTGATCCCCTTGTGTTGCTTTTTTACCATATACTTCGAAGTCTGTTATATACTTTCGGTTTAATTCCTTGTCACTGCCCCATATTTCTTGCCTTGTTTCAACTACAGCCAACGGCATAGTTCCTTTTGCAAGAAAAGGAGTATAATCCCCTCCTTCTATTTTTACACCTGAAAGTCCTTCTGGAATATCATCTAGAGAATTAACTTTAAACCCTATCGTAGTAGTGTATTTACCGGTATGATCTTTTTTGTAATCCGAATATACAGCGTAAATCTCTTCAGATAACTTATTCGGAATTTTATGACTTATACCTTCTTGGTATAGGCGTCCCCAAAGTGCTCCAATTGCTTGAGTAGATTCGTTATTTTCATTGGTTGTTCTAACGCTGATTCCTATAATATTAAAGCCTTCGATTTGTTGTACCATTGTTCGGATAGATTAATTATTTCAATACCAAAATATACTTTTTTTTAAACAATTAGGAAAGTATAATTACTAAAATGGATTAGCACTTTTTTGTAAAAACTTTGAAAATGATAGTAATACTATTATATTTGCAATTGTTAATATCTTTATGCGAGAAATGTTATCTAAAATAAGTATTCAGGTAAATGAGAAAATCTATCTGAAAAATCCCGACACCAGCGAGCTGGGGCGGAAACTTGTTGCGGGTGGTATCGATCTAATTGATGAATTAGGATTTGAAGGGTTTACCTTTCGAAAATTAGCGATAGCCATAGGATCTACTGAAGCTTCCATATATCGTTACTTTGAAAATAAACACAAATTTTTAATTTATTTAACAGCTTGGTATTGGGGATGGATGGAATATCGATTAGTTTTTGGTATGGCCAATATTTCATCTCCAGAGGACCGATTGGAAAAGGCTTTAAACCTATTAACAGAAGAGGTAAAAGAGGACAGTACTTTTTCACATGTCAATGAGGTGAAGTTAAATCATATTATCCTTGCAGAATCTTCTAAGGCATTCCTAACCAAATCCGTAGATCAGGAAAATAAAGAAGGATTTTTTTCCGGATACAAGGCGTTGGTAGAAAGAATCAGTCAAATAATTCTGGAAATTAATCCCGATTATAAATATTCACATATGTTGGTTTCGACTTTAATAGAAGGAGTGCACCACCAAAGGTATTTTTGCGAACATTTGCCAGCCTTAACAGATGTGGTAAAAGGAGAAGATGCGATTTGTGAGTTTTATAGAGACATGTTATTCAAAGCAATTAGCAAGACGAAGAAATGAGGGAGTTAGCACCTAGAAATATGGGGTCTTTAAAGACGTTCTTGAGAATAGCATTGCTATTTTTTGCTTTTATTTTGGTTGCTAATAATATAGTCTCAACTTATGTTGGTTTTTTCGATATTGAAGCAGTAGAATTTTCCGAAGAAGAAAGTGAAGAGACTTCTGAAAACTTTAAAGAATTTGATGATGAAGACGAATTTTTTGAAGAAGATTTAAATTATTTCCTCTGGAATAAGTCAGATATACTTACCAAAGAAAGTCAACTGTATGGTTGGTCAAATCCAGATACGGAAATTAAAACTCCCCCTCCCGAACAGCTTATATCTTAAGCTGTAAAGGTAGGTTATACCTTTTCGCTTGTTTGCCATTTTATTTAGAGAGTAAAACAGGACTTTTTATTCGTCAGTTTTAGTAAATAACGCCTTATTTAAAGGCTAAACAAGTATATTTTGAACAATCTTAATAAAGGAGGTTTTTTTGAAAATCTTCGTCACGACTTCTCTGCGAGTATAGTTGTGTTTTTAGTTGCCTTACCACTTTGTTTAGGGATCGCACTAGCTTCTGGAGCTCCCCTTTTTTCAGGAATTATTGCCGGTGTAGTTGGTGGTATAGTTGTATCATTGGTTAGTGGTTCTTCATTGGGTGTAAGTGGTCCTGGAGCAGGTCTTGCTGTTATTGTTTTAACTTCAATTATGGAGTTGGGAGCCTTTGAAGTTTTTCTATTGGCAGTTGTAATTGCAGGAATAATCCAATTAATTTTAGGTTTTTTTAAGGCCGGTGTAATAGGTTATTATTTCCCTTCATCTGTTATAAAGGGGATGTTATCTGGCATTGGAATAATCATCTTTTTGAAACAGATTCCTCATGCATTTGGTTACGATATGGATCCCGAAGGAGACTTTGCTTTCAACCAGGTAGACGGTCACAATACCTTCAGTGAATTGGGTTATATGATCGATTATATTAGTCCTGGTGCAATAATAATAACAGCAATATCCCTACTTGTATTGATTATTTGGGAAAAGGGGATCGTTAGAAATATTCCTTTTTTAAATCGGATTCCTGGCGCCTTGATGGCAGTAATGCTGGGTATAGGATTTAATCTATTATTCGCTGGACTGGAGAATTATGCATTAAATTCAGATCAGGTAGCGAGTATTCCGGTAGCGGATTCTTTAGCTGGATTTTTCAACCAATTTACCCTTCCTGATTTTAGTCAGTGGAACAATCCAAAGGTGTATACTGTAGCGCTGACTTTGGCCGTGGTAGCAAGTTTAGAAACACTATTATGCGTCGAGGCAGCTGATAAATTAGATCCTCAAAAACGAATTACCCCTACCAACAGAGAGTTAACTGCTCAAGGAATAGGGAATATTGTGTCTGGATTTATTGGTGGATTGCCAATAACTCAAGTAATTGTACGAAGTTCTGCAAATGTTCAGTCTGGAGGTAAAACAAAAGCTTCTGCATTTTTACACGGTATTTTATTGTTGGTTTGTGTAGTGACTATACCTCAAATTCTCAATCTCGTACCTCTTTCCTGTTTAGCTGCTATTTTATTAATGGTAGGATATAAGTTGGCTAAGCCGGCGATTTTTAAAGAGATGTTCCACAAAGGTAAATCTCAATTTATACCATTTGTGATTACCATTATTGGGATTGTTTTTACAGATTTACTGACTGGGATTTGTCTTGGTATGGTGGTTGCTATTGTTCAAATTTTGTGGAATAATTATAAAATTCCATATCATTTCGATGAGGACAGATATAAAGAAAACAAATCGATAATAATAGCGTTATCTGAAGATGTAAGTTTTTTGAATAAGGCTCGAATTTTACGATCTTTAAATCAATTGCCAAATGGTGTTTCTGTTACTATAGACGCGTCAAAAACTAGAAGTATTCATCCGGATGTGTTGGAGATAATTGATGATTTTACTCAAAATGCTAAAACAAGAAGTATAGATGTGCATTTAGTTGGATTAGCGCAAAATTCATCGAATGATCCAGTGGAACAATTTGGTAGAATAGTTTTAAATCAAATGCCTAAAAAGCGAAAGTTTAAGTTGGTAGGATAGTATTAAATAAAAAAAAACATAATTTCATTGTTATGAATCAAAATACGCATACTCAAAATAAAGAAAGTCAGTCTTCCATTAAACCGGAAATGGCGATTGATTTACTTAAATCTGGAAATGACCGATTTGTTGAAGGAGTTAGAATTTCCAGGAATTATAATCAACAAGTTAACTTAACAACTGATGGTCAATGGCCCTTTGCAGCGGTATTGAGCTGTATTGATTCACGTGTTCCTGCCGAGATCATTTTCGATCAGGGAATTGGAGATATTTTTAGTGTAAGGGTAGCTGGTAACTTTGTGAATACAGATATCTTAGGTAGTCTGGAATATGCCTGTGCAGTTGCTGGTTCAAAGGCGATTGTTGTTATGGGACATAGTGCATGTGGTGCAGTAAAAGGTGCATGTGATCAGGTAAAATTGGGGAATATTACTCCGATGTTGGATAATATTCAGCCAGCTATTGATGCAATTACAGATGAACAAGAAGACAGAACCTCTGCAAATGAATCATTTGTGCAGAAAGTTGCAGATAAAAATGTAGTGTTGACAATTCAATCTATTCTAGATAGATCTGAAGTTCTTAAAGAGCTTATAGAAGCTAATAAGATTACAATTGTAGGTGCGATGTATGATACAAAAACTGGAAAGGTCGAATTTATGTAAAAGTAAGACCTTGCTTCTTTGATTCCTTATCAAGGTTCTGGGCCTGCAAGGTTCATTTTGAACAAGTTTTGGATTAGAATACTATGTTATTTACTGAATCAGCACCCTTTCACTGGGGTGCTGATTCTATAGTATACAAATTTTAACGACGGATACTTGATTTATTTTCTACGGCAATTTCTGATCCTTCAGCAAGCATTACAGAACTTGGTTGGAGCTTATTGATAAAGCTAAATTTCTCTCCATAGGTTAATCCAAAATCAACCGAAATATTGAAATCAATAACCCTATAAGCTCTCCATTCAGGATGACTTACTTCATATTCGTTACTTCGTTTTTCATTTATCTGTACATATCCCCAATAATGCTCTGTGATAAATTGAGCTTCTGACCCTTGTATAATCTCGGAGCTTTGTTTTTCGGCTTTCACCATAAATCCTTGCCATTGAGATTTTCGCTTCCACTTGTATTCTACTGACCTTGAATATAATTCTTCCGTCCAGCTATGCGTCATAGGAAGTGATTCATAATTTTCTCTATAGATGGTGTTGGCAATAATGGCTAAGGCAGGTTTTGGAACTATTTCTTTTATAAAGACTACACCTCTTCTCCATTTGTTATTTACCTTCCTTTTGACATAAAACCTTAAATTGACTTCTTCAAAATTTACATGATAAGGGATTTTTGCGCCCAGTAGTTTAGTGTTTTTGAACATGAATCCAACTAAACTAATATAACACTTGTCCTCCCAGAAATCGAGTTCTGTTCCTGCGGGAAGGTATTCTTTTAAGATCTCAGGATCTACGACAAAATTGGCTATTGCCAACTTTCGCCATTCTGCCTTTAGAAAACTCATGACTCTAATTTTAAACGACTAATAAATAATTAAGGATTGTAGAAGCCTTATTGTGAAGTTAACAATAAATTAAGAGAAAACATGAGAATAAACCGTTATAGTTGAGGGGATAGAGTCTTGTATAAGTTGATTAATTTATTCGTATTATGACTAATTCATTATAAGGAAATGTAAAAAGCCCTTCTAAAAAAAGGGCTTTTTTGTTTAATCTTATTATTTCTTAAATAAATCGATGTCTTTCGATTCGATCATATTTACTGATCTCCCCATTTTCTTCTGAATAATTTTAAAATGGTGTTCTTCGTCCGGACAGATCAATGAAATAGCATCTCCCGGGTTTTCAGCACGACCTGTTCTACCGATACGGTGAATATAATCTTTAGGTGATCTTGGTAATTCGTAATTGATTACACAAGGTAAAAATTCAATATCAATACCCCTGGCCAAGAGGTCCGTCGCAACCAATACGCGCAACTTACCTTCTTTAAAATTTTGAAGTGCTTCTGTTCTTGCCAGTTGACTTTTTCTACGGTGAATAGCCTTTGCTTGAATTCCATTTTTACGCAATTTATCAGCTACATTATCTGCCTTATAAACTGAAGAGGTGAATATCAAGACTTGCTTGAGTTCATTATTCTTAATGATATATCTTAGTAGCGGACCTTTTCTTTCCTCAGATGTGAAATAACCAGTTTGATTGATAAGGTCTATATTCTCCTTTTCAGCGGCTATTTTAATTACTTGAGGGTCTTTTAACAGCATTTGATGAATACTGCTTACATCTTTACTCAGCGTAGCTGAAAACAGCAAATTCTGACGTCTTTCAGGTAATAAGCCAAAAATCTTATCAATTTCCTTTTTGAAACCTAAATTCAACATTTTATCTGCTTCATCCAGTACGAGGGCTTGCACATTTGAAAGATGTATAGCCTTAGATTCCACCAAATCCAATAATCTACCAGGGGTTGCTATTAGTATTCTAACATTTTGAAGGCCGATCATTTGTGGGTTTATAGAAACACCTCCAAATACTGCAAGTGATTTTAAACGGTTAGGCATTACAGAGCCAAATTGTTTAAAAACCTCTCCAACTTGAACTGCTAACTCACGAGTAGGTACTAAAATAAGTGCATCTATATGTCTATTTTTCCCAGCTTTTTTCCCGTCTAAATTCTGAAGAATTGGTAGGGCATAACTCGCTGTTTTACCTGAACCTGTTTGCGCTATGCCCAACACGTCTTTTCCCTTTAGAATAGCTGGAATAGCTTCCTTCTGAATTGGATAAGGTTTAGTAAAGTTTTGACGAATTAATTCCTTTTGTAAAAAAGGAGATAAGCCTAAAGATGCAAATGACATATAGCGACCTTGTTTCTTGGTTGAGAATTCTTTGATCGACAAATGTACAGCAATTAATTTTGCTGCTGAGGGAAGTTTAATTAAAGTTTGATTCTAGTTCATTCTTGAATCGTAGCCTTAGCAAGGCTATCACTTGGTGCCTTCATCCTTCTCTTTCTCATAATTCATCATATCTAAAAGCATGTCCACTATTCCCTCGGTGGGTGATTTAGTTAGATTATCATACATACAGCAGAGGACATTCCCCGTTTCAATATGGTAGGTGAAAATGCCTATAATGGCTTTGCTGTCTGTGTGTAAAATGGTAATTTGGTTTATGGTAGTTCCCATACCATCACTATAGGCACAGGACATTTCCCAGCTGATATTTTCATGATCGGCTGCGAATTGGTCTAGTATATTAATAACCGTTGATTGAATGGTCATAAATTTAAAAATGAAAGGTTGCCCAACTATAATTCAATCAATCCAGTTTGAAAATCTGAATATATTTACATTACTGCAAAGAATATTCCACTGTGATTATGGTATCCAATAGTAACGATATCGGACAACTTAATTCAGCATCTTTTACGGCATTTTCAAAGACAGTTTTATCTATCCCCTTAATTTTAGCTGTTAGAAATAATTTGGAACTAATAATTTTCCCATCTTCTATTGTGATTTCACAAGAGGTATTCAATTCATCAGGAACAAATCCAACATTGCCTAATACAAATGAAAGTTTCATATTAAAACAACCTGCATGCGCTGCGGCAACTAGTTCTTCTGGATTGGTTCCAGTACCATTTTCAAAACGGGAACTAAAAGAATATTGGGTTTTATTTAGAGTTAAACTTTTGGTGGTTAGATGACCTGTTCCGTCTTTACCGCCACCTTTCCATACTGATGTAGCTGATCGTTTCATATTTTGGTGTATTTAGTATTGTTATATTCATATATCAATCCTCATCATTAATGAGTTTAAAGAGCAATGCTGCTGATGCTCCGGCTATTAATTGTCCAATGAGGAAGGTCGAGAAATTGGCCCATACAGTCATTCCAATGGCGCTAACTCCAGTAGCCACTGCCGGATTGAAAGCTCCTCCAGTAACGCCACCTAGGGCATAGGCACAGGCCATAACTGTAAAGCCAATAGCCAATCCATAAAATGAATTCCCTTCAGTTCCTTTTGATGTAGCAGTTTGAAGTACTACCCAGACCAGAGCAAAAGTCCCTAAAAACTCTGCTAAGATGCCCGGTAGAAAATTAAATTCTCCTCCCATTCTAATGCCTGTAGCTCCTGGAATAAAATCTAATAAATACCTACCAGCAGCTGCGGCAATAAGTCCACCTAAAATTTGCGCAATAATATATCCCGGAACATCTATGGTTGCACATTTTCCCCTTATCCAGACTCCTAAAGTTACTGCAGGATTAAAGTGTCCACCTGATATGTGTCCACCTGCAAAAATCATAACCATCAGGATTGCTCCAATGGCTACTGGAGCTAGGTTCCCCGCGGTCCCATTTACCGTTAAGACTACGGTTAATACCAAAAAAAAGGTTCCAATGAATTCAACGATATACTTTTTCATAACAGTTAATTAAGATTAATTCGAAAGATACTATTATCTTAAAGGTAGTAAAAATGTTGATTATTAGCTGGGTAGTCCGATAATTGATGATTTGCAATCGGTCAATAGATAGGATTACCTGATGGAACAGTGAAAATCAAAATTGTTATTGTTTGGTAACATTGTAAATAAAGTTTCTAAGTCGAAATGGAAGTGTGAACTTTAACTTATAGCTTACTCTGTGATTGCGTTTTTAGCAAGACTTTTATGAATATCGTTAGCAGCCATAAGTGCAGCAGACCCATACCATTCTTTTAATTCCATGACAAGGCTTCCTGCTTAGATTGCTGGGTTCAAATTAGTAAGATATTTAGCTTCTTGAGTATTGTCTACATTGAAAATATCCCTATTAACTTCATTACATCCCTATTTTAAAATCATCGGAAGGAGTTCCTCTAAAATATCGAGGGATACTTGGGAATTCATCCGTAAGTACATAATAATAGGTTCCTTGTGGATATTCTGGAGTGATTCCTGTTCTTCCATTGGCTTCATCTAGCGTTCCCAAATTGGCTATATATTCATAATCATTGGAGTAAATACCATTGTACTCACCGCATGGTGCACTTTCTCCGTCTCCTGGTCTTTCGCCTTCTTTGAGTTTATAACTGGATGCCATGGTTGTGATACTAGAGTTGGCATCGTTTGGGCTAGAATAAGCGTATTTATAATATATGGGAAAACCATCTGCTGCATAACCAATTAATGTCATCGCATCTGTAGGGGCATCCAATTCACTTAAAAATAGATTCGGTGCCCCATGATAGTGGTACTTACCATTTGGTTGAACATGTGCATTATTGCAATCAAGTCCTATCTGAACATTTAGCGCTTCGAGGTTCCATTCCCAATTAACATCAGGGCTCATAAATCCTTCGTGCGGAAAGGGTTCTGCAGCTACTGGATCTAATTCTACACCATTCAATAAAATTCCAAATGAATATTGAGGCCCAGCTGCTGGACCTTGTCCTGTAGTTGAAAGTAATGGGGTGAAAATATTGGCCTCTGTTGGTTCTGTAGTTAGTTCATAGTTTTCAGATTGGGCACTTATGGCATTGGGATTTAACGAACCCTGTACTTGCCCGAATAAACCAACGGAATGATCGGGTATATTATTGGAACTGATAAACCTCGTATTACCTTGAATGCTTTCACTAAAAAGTGGGGTGTCACTTAGGGTTTGATCACAACCACCTCTACTGGAATCCAGAGATATTGAAGACTCACAATTTGAATTTTCACTGATGGTTTCATCGTCTTTATCACAACTGATTATGAGTAAGGCTAGGCTAAATAGGATTGGATATTTCATTTTCTATTTATTTATGAATTATAGATTGAATTGCTATCAAATCTAATTTCCGATTATATTTCTTAAATAAAAAAAGTTTTCAACCAACGTCATCTTTTTCTCGATAACAGAAAAAAAAAACTCAGTCAAATTGACTGAGTTTAAATAAATGGTGATAGCTGAGCTTTTTAAAATATAGGCAAAAACTAGATTCTCTAACCGGATATATATTCCTTATTCTTTAGACAGTCTTCTAACCAGACAATACACTCTTTAAAGTCCTTGAAACAGTATTCTTTTGGAATAAGACCAGGAATAATACTAAATTCTTTAAACATTTCTTCTGGTTGGCCATGTAAATCAGTGAAGACAACCTTTATACCCTGTTGTTGTAAATTGAGGATTGCATCTTCCATCGCATACAATCCAGATTGATCAACATAGGGGACCTTATCCATTCGAATGATAACTATTTCAACTTCTTTCAGGCTATTGATCATATCTTGAAATCTAGAAGCAAATCCAAAGAAAAGTGGCCCATCCAAGTGTTTAATATAAATCTTGTCTCCTACTCGATCAATAATATCTCGCTCATCTGCCCAAGAAATCTCTCTGGAGAATTCTTTTAATGGAGCCGATTTTGTTCTTTGGTCAACTACATCGGATATCTTTTTCATAAAAAGTATGGAGGCTAAAACAAGGCCAACTCCAACTGCTTCTATTAGTCCAACAAAGACAGTTAACCCTAAAACAATAAGCATGACTATTACCTCAGAGATAGGTAATTGGGTTATGTGTTTTAGACCTTTATAATCCATCACACCTATACCTACCGTAATAAGTATACCAGCCAATACTGCCGCAGGTATTTGGGAGGCAAATGGGCCTAGTGAGAGTAAAACTATCATAAGTAGAACCCCTGCAAACATTCCGGATAACTTAGTCTTTCCACCTGAATTAATATTTACAACTGTACGGATGGTTGCTCCAGCTCCTGGAATCCCCCCAAATAAGGAAGCAATACTATTCCCAAGGCCTTGTCCTATTAATTCTTGGTTGGGATTGTGCTTTGTTTTCGTCATATTATCCGCTACTACAGATGTCAACAAGGAGTCTATAGCTCCCAATATTGCAAGAGAGATGGCGGTTAATATATAGGGTTGTATAAGTCCGAAATCGAAACCTGTGAAAATTTCTAAATGAATATCAGGGAATCCGCTTGGAATGGTTCCAATGGTTCTATAATCTGGGATGAAAAAGAAGGCTATAAGTGATACAGTAACCAATGCCACTAGTGTACTTGGAATTAGGGTTGTGATTCGCTTAAATCCGTAAATAATAGCAATGGTAAGTAAGCTTAGAATAAGATCAATATAATTTTTCCAATTGGAAAAGTCAATTTGTTGAAAAGCTCTGCTTACCAGTTTTAAAGAACCTAATACTCCTGAAGCCTCTGTTTTTGCCAAGATAGATGCCTCTCGTAAAATATCATCATGCGTAATTTCTCCGGATCGCCTGATGGTTTCTTTGAAATCTTTAAGAACCAATAGTTCTTCGGCTACTTCTTCTTTAAGAATACCCTCTAGAATTATTTCTTCAGCCTGAGGAATAAATTGGTTAACATATTGTATATCCTCCTTTGGATAATATCCTAACATGGGAAGTAATTGAGTAAAGAGAATAATGACGCCAATACCGGTCATAAATCCAGAAACCACCGGATAAGGAATGTATCGAATGTAATTTCCCAACTTAAGAAAACCCAATCCCATTTGAATGAATCCAGCAAGCAAAAAGACCATTAAGATAGCAGGCAAAGCTTTATCCAGATCCCCTTCGTTTAATGCAAGAATCCCTGAAATGGCTAACATGCTTACTGCAGTCATTGGTGCTGTAGGACCAGAAATTTGTGTATTCGTTCCCCCAAAAAGAGCTGCGAAGAAACCAATGAATACAGCACCATATAAACCTGCTGTGGCACCCATTCCTGATTGTAAACCAAAAGCTAAAGCCAAAGGTAGTGCAACGATACCAGCAGTAATTCCTCCAAAGATATCCCCCTTGAAATGAGAAAAATCGAATCCAAATTTCATATATATATATATTATGTTTAAAAAATGTGATTTTAGCTCGTCAAATATACAAAAGGATTGAGTTGGAACTATGATCTAGTACTATATAAAAAGAAAATAATTTGATTTTTGAAAACAAGTAAAATACTTAGTTTTACTAAAGGCTTTGTATATTTCTTAGGAATTTTTTAGTTCCTCTTTCAATTCTCTTCTGGATTCATCTGTTAATAAGGGCCATAATTGAGCCCCTTGATTGTTTATGAAAATGAAGTAAGTATCCTGGTTGTCGAATTTTTTATCATAGGCTCTTATTTGATTCAGAATATTTTTGGAAGGGCGAACAAAATACTTATTCCAAAATACTACAGCATAATAATCCGCCTTAGGTAGTTGACTGAATTCAAGACCGTTACCTTTTAGTGATTTAATGTGAGGTATAATTTCTTGTAAGGTGATGTCCTCATCCTTTTTTAATTCAGAGAGAGGTTTTGGAGGGAATTCATCAAAACAACCTTGTACATTCCATTGAGTCGGAATTAATCCTTCAACGTAACAACTAATCATTTTAAATATTGGTTCTCCATTTGGTTTAAAATACCTCACTTGTACTGGTTGGAGGTCATTTTTTAAAGTAGCGTAATATTGTTTATACTGAACACTGTCTTGGGCTAATATGACATCATTTTTTTTTAATGCTTTAGCTTTTGTTTTATAATTGGCAATTAAAGCTTGTCTATAGGATATAGTATCTAAGACATAGGATTGCTCTAAAGGGATTAGATACTTTAATGATAACTTTTCTATGTCTTCTGTTTCCAACCATTCCGGTGTAGGATCAATACCTAAATAGGTCCTCACAGCGATTCTCAAGCAACTAGTAGTGGAAAGTAGAAGGGCGAAAACAAGAAGTGTGTTGGAGATTTTGAGGATTGATTTTTTAGACATTTTAATATTTTTAAGGTTTTGATTGAGTTTTAAGATTGAATAGGAGGGATTGAGAGTTAATAAGCAAATAAATTTTTCATTAATAAAATCAATAAAACTTTACTTTCCTTTTGTCTCCAAATACAGGTTCTCGACTTTTGTTCTTGCCCAAGGTGTTCTTCTAAGGAATTTTAAGCTAGATTTCTTTGATGGGTTATTGGTGAAACAGTTGATGTCAATTAATGTTCCCAATCCTTCCCAATCATATTGATCGACAAGGTAGTCTAGAATTTCTGCTAATTTAACTCCGTGAAGTGGGTTTTTCGGTTGGGATTCCAGCTCCCTATTTTCTGATTCTTTATTTTCCATAGTATAACACAAAAGTAATTCGAATTATTGGATTGTGTGTTTATAGAATACAAAAAGGTGTAGAATTTCTACACTTATTTTGATCGATTAGTATCTAAAATTTTTGAGTTAAAAGAGCAAGGATAATGGGCGCTTTCCGAAGGGGAATTAAACCTATATTGGATTAATTTTAAGTTACTATGTCGAAAATATACTATTGTATTATTCAAATACTTGAGCTAAATCTTTTGATTCTACTACCTCACCGGTATTCAAATTTACCAGTTTCAATCCTCCAATTCGAACGCGAATCAAACGAAGGGTCGGAAAGCCTACAGATGCAGTCATTTTCCTTACTTGCCTGTATTTTCCTTCTGTAAGAGTGATGCTTGCCCAGCTTGTAGGGCCATGTCTTTCGTCTCTTATCTTTTTAGTCCTTGCAGCGAAATCTGGAGGGGAAGGTAATGCATGGGCTTTGCAAGGAGTGGTAGTATACCTTTTACCAAAAAGGCCTATTTCTACTCCTTTCTGCAATTTTTCTATTGCTTTGTCATCAATTAACCCATCTACCTGAACATAGTACTCCTTTTCCACTTTGGAGCTACAAATGTCTGCACTTAGCTTTCCATCTGTAGTAAGTAATAATAGTCCTTCAGAGTTTACATCGAGTCTACCAATAGCCATTGTTTTTTCTGGAAAATCGTACAATTCACCCAGTAACCTTTTCTTCCTCTTTTGCGTGTATACAAATTGGGAAACAAAGCCCAAAGGCTTATGCATTATAAAATGTCTATGTTTTGACATGTGAATTGGTAAAGGGATTGGTTTAAAGGGTAAAAGTAGTTGATTTTATTTAGTAATCAGTAACAAGTGGTTAGTGGCAAGTAACCACTAATCACTAATCACTACTCTCTTTTTATAGGAATCGACTAAAACATAAAGTCCCAAAGCTGCACAAATATGTTTCAATGAGTGTCCACTAATATGTATCAGGGTTTCGTGAATTTCTGAATCAAAATGTTCACATAATTTCGCTAGTAGATAAGCCAGAAGTAGATACCAATAAGCAGAACTTCTATTGTAGGAAGATTTAAAATAAGTCAGGATTACTGGAATAGCAATCATAGGATAGAATTGAATCAAACCATAAAATCGAAGGTCTCCAGTAGCGCTTAGTTTCCAGTATGCTACGGATAATATACCTACGATTATAAGTGGTAGAAAGAGTAACTTCCCCCAGTGTCGAGAAATAAATTCGCTAATAATAATGGAGAATAGTGCCATAAATGTAATGGTCATGGGAAGTCTATCCCAAACCAAAGTATGGCTGTTTGGATATAAATGATAATAACCAGATCCTAGAGAAACAAGTCCTATCCCAATAAAAAATAGACCATACATTTTTTTTTGATCCAATGGAAAGACAGGGTTTTTCAAACCAAGTAATGCCACAATTAAAAAGGGGAAGTTGGAAAGTACATTCCAAAAATTTGGTATACCAAAATAGGAATATTCATCACTGAATAAATGATAACTTTCATCTTGAACAATTGGGTCTAAGTAGAATATTCCTCCAAGGGATAAAATCCCCGTAAGAAGTAAAATGATAAGGCCTCGTTTTTCGTTTTTCAAGATGAATGGATTTGGTTTACGGAATGATTAAAGTGAATTAGAAATTATACTCTTCTTGATTTTATCCAATATATAAGGTATAAAAACCCAGGTCCCATAGAAATGTAAATATAGGGATTTGCTAAAAGATCTGATCGGAGTAAGGATAATCCGAGAATACCACTAACTGTAATTAATCCTCCGAGTCCTTCCCATTTCAAAGCCAGGCTAAGACCAAGTAGGGTACTAATTGGAAAAAACATAAAAGCAACGACTTCACTAGCTGATTGAAATTCCTCACCATTGATTTCACCTGCTCCGATAAGGTGTGAGCCGACAAAAAATATTAGAAAGGCCAATACCAAGCTTCCCCAAATTCTAGCTGTCCAAAGTAAGTAACTAGTCGATTTATTGATTGTTTTCATTTTGTATTTATTGACACCCTGTTTATCCATTTTACTACTAGTACACTCTCCTTAAAGGGAGTCGTATTTTTCTTTATGCATACAGAAAAATACAAAATACCCCGAACCTTTAATCTTTTTGATATTCATTATCGGTGTAGATTAAACGTTGGAAATGAACCTATTGGTGTAAATTCCTTATTAAAGTTATGAATAAATGTGAATCAAAAACAGCTTATGGCCATTTGTTCTGTATTAAACGGGGTTTATGGCGTTTCTTACTGGTTAAAAAATCCTTCAAGTTCATTAAGAATAGAACTTGAGGGATAAGATGGGGATACTTGAATAGAAAATTCAGTTTTTTATTATTTAAAATCAGCTGGTTCCTATAACGTACTATTTCTTAATCCTTCATAAATGACAATACTTACAGCATTGGCTAGATTTAAACTCCGGATATGTGGGCTGAAAAGAGGAATTTTATACACTTTATCTAAATTTCCCTCAATAAGGTGATTAGGTAATCCTCGGGATTCCTGTCCAAAGATTAAAAACATATCATCCGTATAATCTACAGACCAGTGATCTTTTTCTCCACGACTCGAAAAATAAACCATGTTTTTGTCTTTATTAATCTCGAGAAATTCATCTAAACTTTCATAGATAACTACATTAAGATGTTTCCAATAATCGAGACCGGCACGTTTTAATCTGGAATCGTCAATTTCAAATCCAAAGGGTTTTACCAAATGTAAGGTTGAACCTGTTGCTAGAGTTAATCTACCAATATTTCCTGTGTTATTGGGGATTTCAGGTTCTATTAACACAATGTTGTAGGCCATTTCTGAATATTTGTTCTTTTAATGAGGGATTAGTTTTCTTCCAATAATTTTAAATAAATCTTTGCACATGCCTCTGCATCAAACCCCGCGTCATGATGGTTTTTTAGAGAAATACCGTAATAGTCACATGCAATATTTAATTTCTTTTTGGTTCGTTTGTAGGTACAGTCAAAATTAAATTCTGGTACATCTAGATTGTAATATTTTAAGGCTTGATTCAAACAGCTCTTATCGAAACTGGCGTTGTGTGCCACCAATTTCTTATTTGCTAATAAGGGATAAATTCTTTCCCATATTTCTGGAAAAAAGGGTTCGTTGGCTGTTTGAGATGGATGAATTCCATGTATGCTTATGTTCATTCCGAAATATTCATTGTTTGGTGGCTGTACAAGCATAGTAATAGTTTCTTTTAAGATTCCATTTTCTACAATCGTCAAGCCTATTTGGCAAATACTCCACCTTTTACCTTGAGCGGTTTCTACATCTAAAGCAATAAAATTATTCGGCATTTCTTTTTTTTTCGAATATAGTTTTCCTAATTCAGTTAAGTAGAAAATATTGTGAATTAATTTCTTTTTTTACTGGTAATAAGTAATCAGTAACCTCTGTTCTTTTGCCTTGATGCAAAATGAACCAAAAGATCAGAAAAGGAGTATAAACTGTCAAGTGAAAAGTATAAAGTAGTTTTTTTTGCTACTTGCTACTTGCTACTTGCTACTTGCTACTTGCTACTTGCTACTTGCTACTTGCTACTTGCTACTTGCTACTTGCTACTTGCTACTTGCTACTTGCTACTTGCTACTT
>MAAC01010218.1_pt1 | contig 27808 bp, 19 predicted proteins | sample 1115981 | NCBI WGS metagenome assembly MAAC01 (sample SAMN04961126, study PRJNA320927) | seawater metagenome | isolation source: sample BD02T64 sea water enriched with oil for 64 days | place: USA:Gulf of Mexico | collected 2013-07-27
CTGATAGTAACCATTGCCGTTGCTGTACTTGTACCGTCGGTTATTTGATATTCAAAACTATCTGTGCCGAAAAAACCACTATTCGGCGTATAAGTGAATCGACCATCAGAAAACAATGATAATGTGCCATTGCTTACATTGGTGATTGGACTAGTGATAACCGTTAAACTATCATTTTCGGGGTCGGTATCATTATCCAAAACCCCTTGAATACTTGAGTTATCAGCAGTTAACGTTGTGTCTTGATCTACTGTGTAGTTATCATCATTGGCTGTGGGCGCTAAATTCACTTGATTGATACTAATAGTAACCATTGCCGTTGCCGTACTTGAACCGTCGGTTATTTGATATTCAAAACTATCCATACCGAAAAACCCACTATTCGGTGTATAAGTGAATCGACCATCGGAAAACAATGATAATGTGCCATTGCTTACATTGGTGATTGGACTAGTGATAACCGTTAAACTATCATTTTCAGGGTCAGTATCATTATCCAATACCCCTTGAATACTTGAGTTATCAGCAGTTAACGTTGTGTCTTGATCTACTGTGTAGTTATCATCATTGGCTGTGGGCGCTAAATTAGCGTTATTTATAGTGATACGAACTGTCGCAGAATCAGTGCCGCCATTTCCATCACTTATAAAATAAATAAAAGCATCGCTTCCCGCAACACCAGTAGCGGTATAATCTATAGTATTATCTGATTGAATGACTACGCTACCAGCACCTGCAGACAAACTTGTTACTGTTAGGTTATCACCATCAATGTCACTATCATTTGCTAACACATTGATATTTATGGTCTGGTTTATATCAACCTCAGCAACGTCATCAACTGCGGAGGGTGGCGTGTTGCTAACCGGTGTAATAGTTACAGTGACTGTTGCTGATGCAGTTCCGCCATTACCATCATTAATAAAATAAACAAAAGAATCCATTCCAGCCGATGCTGGTGCCGTATAGTCAATCGAATTATCTGATAATATATTTACGCTACCAGTGCCAGCAGAAATACTAGTTACGGTTAACATATCTCCATCTAAATCACTGTCATTTGCTAGTACGTTAATATTAACCGTTTGAGTTACTTCTACAACAGTTGTATCATCCATCGCAACAGGTATGTTATTACTTGACATCATTATGGTAACTGTCACTGATGCTGAAGCTGACCCACCATTACCATCAGAAATAGCATAGTTAATTGTTGCTATACCACTGTTTGTACCACTTTCAAAAGTAAGGGTATTATCACTGTTAATACTTACTGAACCTATATCCACGTTGGCCGACAAAATACTTAAACTATCATTTTCTATATCTGAATCATTTTCTAATACATTAATTACGATGTTTTCACCTTGCATAACACTCGCAATATCATCAAGTGCTATAGGTGCATCATTAACGGGTAACACTGTAATTGATACAGTGGCTGTATCAGTGTTCCCATTACCATCATAGATAGTGTAACTAAAATTATCATCACCGAAATAATTGTCATTTGCTTGATAGTCTAAAAATTGTCCATTTAAACTCACTGTGCCATTATTAACTTGCCAATCTACAATTTCCAAGGCATCGCCATCTATGTCACTGTCATTACTTAGGACATCGATTGTAATTAGCTCATCTTCATTAACACTGACAGAATCGTTAACTGCGTTAGGCGCTTGATTGCTATTTTCAACATGGATAGAGACAGTAGCTTGAGCTTGCGTTCCGATGCTATCTTCAATTGCATAGATAAATGTATCGATACCCACAAAATCAGTATTAGGAATATAGGTGAAGAAACCTTCAATGTTAATTGTCAAGGTACCGTTATCTACATTATCGATTAAATTAGATTGCAAATATATTTCATCTCCATCTGGATCATAATCATTTGCTAACACCCCAGGTATTGGATCGCCATCCGCTATCAGACTAGCATTTACTGCTATTGAGTAGCTATCATCTATCGCTACGGGTTGACTATTTACTTGACCAACACTAATAAATACTCTCCCTGTAGCCGATAAGCCTTCATCATCATAAACCTGATATTCAAAATGGTCTAAACCAACAAAGTCACTATTTGGGCTATAAGAAAAGCTTCCGTCAATATTTAAAAGCAATACGCCATTCATAACATCGATTAATGGACTGGTATTTATGCTTAGGTTGTCACTATCAATATCAAAATCATTGATTAATACCCCTGGAGATGCAATGTCTAAGTCTTGATTGATTGAAATTGCGTAATTATCATCAACTGCTTGTGGTGCATCATTCACTGGAGCTATGGTGATGTTAGCTCTTGCAGATGAAATACCACCTTGACCGTCTTGAATTTCATACTCAAAATAGTCATTTCCTGAGAAGTTAGTTTGCGGAATGTAGTTAAAGTCACCATTATTGAATAATGTAACTCCACCATTTGTTGGTCTTGTCAATGGTCTAGGTGTAACTGTCAGGGTGTTATTTTCATTATCAATGTCGTTATCAAGTAAGTTTCCCATTATTGATGTATCTTCATCTTGAAATAAATCGTCAAGAACACCTTGTGGCGGTGTGTTACTAATGCCATTAAAGGCATCCATTCTGATACGACTACTGAAGGCACTTTCCCCGCTGCCATCAATACCTGTTACAAGCAAGAAATACTGCTGTTGAGCTATCAGGTTAGTTAAAGTGTGCTGGTTACTATTTTGCGCTAATAATGCTTGCCCTTGGGTTAATGATAGGTAGTTATCAGGAGTTAATTTTTCATCCGCAGCCAGATAAATATTATATTTAATCAAATCTGAATTTTCTTGCCATGAAAGGTTTATTTCATTCCCATCATTACTTCTGCTGAGTTCCACTCCTGCTATTCTTCTAAACTGCCAGTTAATAGTAATAGTACTAACTTGCATTTGGTTCTGTTCAACATCCATCACCCAAAGACCAATAGTTATCGGGCCGTGTTCGACACCAAAATCAACAGGGTTTATATTTGTTTCCGTTTTATGAAAGGTAGAGCCGTTACAATCACTTACACTGTCACATAGGTATTTCAATTGTTCGCTTTCGTTGAAACTCAGTGCAACAGCCGCAAGTCCTTCGTCATCCTCAACATCAACGGAAACCAGTAAATTACCATTGAAATCCTCATCGTTAAATGGATGACTAAAGCCACCAGTTGCGTTCGCTTGTGCTACCTTTTTCACATGTAGTTCAACATTTGAGCTATTAACATTAGGAGTAATTATTGTTTTTGTAGTGTCTAAAGTAAAATCAATATCTACTTCTTTATCTTGAGTTTCACTACCGCAAGAAATTAATACAAAGCTAACATGCAAAACAATAATCAAATGTAAAAATCGACTTATTTTCATAATCGTTTGCTCTCTAATATGTCAAGTTATTAATTAAGGAGTTTCTACTAATAAAAAACTGCCACCAGCAGTGTTAGTACTGTTAATTAATTCACTTAACGAAATTTCACCTAAAATTTGGCTACCATTATTTAAGAATAAACCTGATATATTGCCATCTGCCAAATTATTCCCGTGACTGGCAAAATTAATATTCACCTCTAGTGCTGCCTGTGAAATGACACCATTAAAAGCAGCGAACCATTGACCTGAATTATCACTAAAAGAGATTTGACCTGTAGGAATACGACCTGTATCAAAGTTAACGGTCATATTCATTAGTAGGTTTGATATAGCACCCGAAGAACTTGACAAACTCTGTTCAAGAAAGTGATCAAAAACAACCAAGCCGGTTTTATCAGATATTATTGAGGGAGTATCAGGGGCAAGTCCTGCCCACAAAGCATCATTATCAATCCAGCTTTTGCCACTTTCATCGAACTCTAACGGATAACTTTTATCCAAAACACTATTAAATTCATTTTCAACACTGGCTAGTTTGATAGCCTTCTCCCTGTTGAACTTTTCTTCTATGCCTTTAAAAATACCAGATCTAAATGTTAGCTGCTGACCAATGGGGTGATTGTGTCCATGAGCAAATGTATCGGGTAAATGTAAGGTGAACTCAACTGAGCCATCACTTCTAACAATGGCAAAACTATAATCCTGATTGTTTCCAATGCTAAATTTGTTATCTACGCTACCTACCGTGACGTTAACATCAATGATGCCATCCCAAACGGAGAGAAATAAATCGCCATCTATTAACTCGGCTTCATAATGTGTTCCTCTAACACCGATACTCGCTACAGGAGTTTGTAAATTATAATTTCCCTCACCGCCATTTAGTAAACCTGTGATAGTACGCAGCCCACCTTCGACAAGTGATAAACCTACACTTCCCTTATTGGTAACCTTGTTAAATTGATATTCGACCACTGTCAATTGCGTGTGTTCCTGTAAAGAAAGTAATGCCCCATCAACCATTCTAAGTTGCGTATTACTTTCATTTCCGGTACTGACTACATCTGTTTGAAAAATGGAAGAACGTCGTTTTAATGCTCTTATTTCCGCTAAATCCTTCGCCTGGACTACTCCAATGGCAACAATGGTTTTACCGGCACTTATTGATTTCCCTTGTTCATTTGCTGACAATAAAAAGGGCATTAAGCCAATAAAAAAGATATAAATAGATAAGTAGTTCATTAGTTAATCTCCTTAAAATTGATATCGAAATGAGGTTGAAAATAAACTACGATCATATTCATATAAATCAAGATTACTTTTGTTATATAAATAGGAAAGAGATAGAAACCAGGCCCAATTTTGATCTATGTAATATTGATAATTGAGTTTGGTTTTGAACATACTGTCTGAGCGTTCATCTAAGAATAAAGGGTGAATTTCATGATATGACGAACTCATATAGCTTAATTGAACTTTTAGCAAATCACGTGATGCAACACTTCCACTCACTGAAATATCTATACCAGTAAAATCTCGTCCTAAGTGCTCAAAATTTTTGTCACTATCTTCTCGTCCAGCACTCATAGTTAACCGATAATTAAATTGCTTGTACTCCTGCTGATACCACAGGCTAAGCATAAATTGATTTTTGTCTAAATCATCTAGTTCATGTGAGATCTGAGCTAAAGTGCCACTTGCACCCCAATCATTATTTTTACCAATGGCTCTAGATATCTCACCGTTAAGACCAAAGTAATCTAGGTATTTATCATCATCAAGCCATAAAGGTTGATAAAAAGTATTAACGAGATAGTGAGATGATTTAGTCTTAGTTTGCCAACCAGCAATAACGTCAACAAATGTTCGAGAGAGATGTGAATATTCTTGATAGTGTGCATAACTAATGTTGGATAAGGCAAACCAACTAGTATTTAAGTCTAAAGGCTTTAAATACCGAGTTTGCCACTGCGCTTGTATAAAATTATCGTCAAGTTCTTGGTTGCTATCAAACAGGTTAATTGAACCAAGTACTGGGATAAAGACGATATCATCATCTATACCACTATTACCATTGCTATCAGTAGCAAGACCTAATTCTATATGATGTTTAAACTGCCCTCCTCTGCTTGAACGGACTTCACCAATAGCCCGTAGATATTTGGCTAAATTTGGAAAGTCTTCTACCTTGCTTAAAGATTGAATTTGCTTTAACTCAAACTCTGCAGCGTTAATGTTACCTGCTGAAAAGTAACTCATAGCTAATGCATAACGAGCAGTTAACCAGTTGGGTTTATTTTTTATTACTCGTTCAAAAGCAAATATTGCATGGTGGAAGCGTTTGCTTGCATGAGCAGCTAAGCCAAAGGCATAGTCGAAATCGATATCACCTTCATTATCTGCAAGTAATAATTGTGCTTCTTGGTAGGCTTGTTCAGGTTTATCTTGAGAAATTAACGTTAATATTTTCTCAATGTTTATGGCATTAGCGGCATATGCAGAACTGCACAAGCTATAAATAAATAACCATACAAGAAATAATGCAAATCGCTTCATCTAATACCCTTAGAGAAACATATGATGAACAATAGCGCTAAGTATAGTTAACTTTTTAAAAAATATTGTGATATATGAAAATAGGTTAAGGGCTATTCACTTACGGTAATAAAATCACTACTGACTTTTTCATCTAGGTATTGTTGGTTGTGTCTCAACATTTTAGTAATATCAATAACATATTCTGCACCTCGTTCAGAGTATGGTAACAAGCCAGTGGCTAAAATTTCAGGGTTTAATGGTTGATCTTGAGATCTTAATTCAAAACGAATAGTTCTGAAAACCCTATATGCATTATGGGAGTTTATATTATTAAAATAACGCGCTACTGCTTCATCTAAGCTCTGAAATGCGGCAACTTCATGCTTTGCACCTGCATTTCTTCCTGCTGGCACCATGCCACAACCTTCTTTAAAACACCAGATACCAAAAAAATTCAGGCCAATACGAGAAAAACGAGATGTGCCCCAAGCAGACTCATTAGCTGCTTGTACTAAAACTAATGGCATGGGAACAATATCAACACGTAATAATAATTCATTGAGCTGAGCCAATATACTCGCTCCCTTATTCACTCGATACTTTTTCACTAATGTAGATAATTCTTGAAATTCTTGTTCTGCTAAAGGCGTTTCTAAACTTACTTGTTCAAGCCAATAGTTCAGCTTTGCCCTAGTAGCGAGGAGTAAATTATTCTGCCTAATTACCGCGGGCTTCATAAAATCAAAGAAAGCTTGCTTCTTCTCTTTAATGCTTCTAATTTCAGCAAAATTAGGCAGAGTAACACCATGTAACGGCTTTTCTATTTTCTTTACTGTTATTGTTTTATTTTTTAGCTGACTCAACTTCTCTACTGAGGACACATTGATTGCTTGGTTAGTACTAGCTGGTTTTAAAAAAGTAAAAGGCGCAAGTATGAATGCTATTAACGCCATAAATAATAGGGTTTTAATCACTATAATGCTTTTCATAAAAAGTTATACCTGAGTAAGCTTACGCTGAAAAAGTATCATCACTGTCTGAATCAAGCTTCTTTGAATTTGAAACGTTCACGTTGACAGGAATATCAGTAGTATTATTGGTTGCCAAACTTACGCCAAAAATTTCTCTATATAAAATACCTTTCACGTTATAAAACATTGGCGCTAAGAATGACATACCAAATAAAAAAATTACTATTCCTAATGGGGCCATGCTTGACTCTAGCAATAATGCTAAAGGAAAGAGTAATGATACTAACGCCATAAATAAAAGAAAGTATAAAACAAACAACTCTTTAAACCTAAAGCGTAACGTTTGTATAGAAATTACAATCGCTTTCATTGGCGACATTTTTTTCTCTATAACTAAAGGAACTGTTAACGATAAAGTTACCGCCAAAAAGATACCGGGTAAGACTAACAGCTGAAAGCCAAGACTAATTAATACTGAAGTAAATAATGCACAAAGAACAACCCAACTAGCTCGTTTTAAAAAAGTAAAAGTCATTTTGGCATTTGTTTTCATACCCACAGCATGAAGTACTCCCATCATTTCAACGCCGCCGACGAAAGGCCAAACTGCAATAGTAACGACAACATTAAGTAGCATACTCGCTTGTGGGTCAGCTAAAACAGCTTCTATACCTCCAAGATAATTACTAACTAAGAGTGAAGTTAAAATACCTAGTATTAATGAAAATAATAGACCTAAATTAATTGACATTCTCGACTTCAAAGTCTGTTGCCAAGCTTCATTCAAAGTAGCTCTTACATCTATGTGATAATCACCTTTAAGGGCACTTTCAATATTACCACCAACTTGTACAATAGTTATTTTTTCAGGCAAAGCATTTTCCTTTAATACAGACTAGGAGAAGAACGAAATAAAGAAGCTATTATAACGCAATATCAGCAACAATGTTTATAGCTAATTAAAAATGAAATTAGTTCAGGTCACTTAGTATTAACTGTATCGCTAAAAGCAAAAGTACTAGCCCCATAATTCTATCTAAAAGATAGCCTTTTCGTTGTAAAAAATATCTTACTCTATGGTGCGTGAGTATATATGACAAAAACACAAACCATGCGGCAGTAGCTAAAGTCATATAAAGGCCATAACTTACTTTGATAATAAAAGGGGTTTCAGGCGCGATGATGACAGAAAATAAGCTTACGAAAAATAAGGTTGCTTTAACATTTAATCCATTAATTAAAAAACCGGTAAAAAAGGCTCTTTTCACTGAAGGAAGTTCGTTGCTAACCGTTAGTGTAGCTATACTCGACTGTAGAGCGTCATCATGTGTCTCTATTGCGGCATCATTTAAACCCTCACCTTCACGTATGACTAAAGTTGGTTTTTTTGCCCGTAATCCATGCCATGCAATATAACAAAAATAACTTGCAGCAATATATTTTAGCGCAGTAAACAGTCGTTCATCACTAGCAATAATTAAACCAATACCTACTAAAGAATAAGTAACATGCAATAAAATCCCACTCGCTATACCAAAACTTGTGATAACCGCTGTACGTCTATCATAGCGAATACTTTGCTTCAAAATGATGGCAAAGTCTGGACCCGGACTCGCTACCGCTAATAAATGCACGGCAGCAATAAGAAAAAACTGTTCTAGATAAGACATTTTAAGAAAATTTCTACTATTTATGTTGATGCTGAAGCATAATATTGCTTAATATCTGTTTGAAAAAATTGGTACCCTTTTCTTTTGCTAACACAATGTTATTTTCTGGAATTCTCTCGGGTTCATTATAAACAGATAAGACCCTTGCCAAACTCTCTTCACGAAGAATATGAAGAATGGGATAAGGAGAGCGATTAGTATAATTACTTGCACTATCATATTCCTCCCCTTCAAAACAATAATCAGGGTGCATAGTAGCCAGTTGAAAAACGCCTTCAAAACCTGAATCAGCCAGCAATTCTGTACCATAATCAACAAGATCTAAATAACGCTCAAACCCACGAAAACCGTCATTATATATAATAAGTGTAGTTTCAATTTCAGGGTGCTTTTGTAAAAAACGACACTGCTCTATTAATTCATGAAGCGCAGGTTTTACTTGATTTTGATTAGACTCACAGTAAAAAATGGTTTCGTTTACAAATTCTTTTTTGGCAAAAGGACAAAAGTTAAGTGAAATAATAATTTCACTTAACCATTGCTTTGTCGCTAATACGGTTGATGTTTCGTGGGTAATCATTAATTACCTTTAATCAGTTGATTGTTGCAGTTGCCACATTTTACAGTATTTCCCTTGTAGCGCTAACAATTGTTGATGATTACCTTGCTCAATGACTTCTCCTTCGCTCATCACTAGAATATTATCGCTATCAACAATGGTTGAGAGTCGATGCGCTATTACCAAGCTAGTACGGTTTTGTGCAACTTCATTTATTGCCGTCAAAATAGCTTGCTCTGAGTGGCTATCTAAAGAAGAAGTCGCTTCATCAAAGACTAAAATTTGTGGGTTTTTTAAGATAGTTCGCGCAATAGCTACTCGTTGTTTTTCGCCGCCTGATAGTTTTAAGCCGCGTTCCCCAACCATAGTATCTACACCGTCGGGTAAACTATTCACAAACTTTGTTAAGTGTGCCATTTCAATTGCTTGCATCACCATTGTCTGACTCGCATCAGGGTTACCGTAATGTACATTAGCAAGTAAAGTATCATTAAATAACACAGTATCTTGCGGCACTATGCCAATATGATGCCTTAGCGAGTCTTGGGTAACTTGACTTATATTTTGCTCATCAATTAAGACTTGTCCTGAATTTACATCATAAAAACGAAAGAGTAATTTTACTAACGTTGATTTACCTGAGCCACTTTCCCCTACTACTGCTACTTTACTCCCACCTTTGACGGTAAACGATAAATCTTTAATAATTGGTCTATTGGGGTTGTAAGCGAAATTAATGTTGTTGAAAGATATATTGCAGTTAGAGATGATGAGCTCTTGAGCTCCTTTTATATCTTGTACTTTAGGGCTTTTACCTAATAAACCGAACAAATTCTCTATATTCGCAAGTGAGCCTTTAATTTCTCTATAAATAAAGCCTAAGAAGTTAAGCGGCATAAAAAGCTGCATCATAAAAGCATTGATCAATACAAAGTCACCTAGTGTCATTTTATCTTCACTAACTTGGACAGCAGCGAGTGCCAGCATAGCGGTCATCGCCATCGCAATAATAAATGCTTGACCACCATTTAAGGCAAAAAGCGATATACGATTCTTAATTTTTGCTTGTTCCCAATTTGCTAATTGCTTGTCATAAGCCTGCGCTTCATAATCTTCGTTAGTGAAATATTTCACTGTTTCATAATTAAGTAAACTGTCTATCGCTCGTGTATTGCTAGATGAATCTGCCTGATTTGCTTCCCTTACAAAACGCGTTCGTAATTCAGTTGCATAAACTGAATAGGAAATGTAAATCAATATTGAACTTAAGGTAATAAGAGCAAACCAGGGGCCATAATTTATAAATAAGATAGTTACGACCATAACTATCTCAAGTAACGTTGGCACAATATTGAAGACCATAAAGCGCATTAAAAAACTGATACCAGAGGTACCTCGATCAATGTCTCGAGATAACCCGCCTGTTTGACGATTCAAATGAAAGTCTAAATCTAGCTGATGTAAATGACGAAAGACTTTCAAACCAATACGACGGATAGCGCGTTCTGTCACTCTTCCGAATAATGTATCTCGCACTTCAGCAAAAATAACAATAGATAAGCGCACTGCCCCATAAGCTAAGACCAATCCAATCGGCACGACTAACGTTTGCATGTTGTCAGGTACTTCAGCATCTAAAGTATCGACAATATCTTTTAAGATAAAAGGTAAGTAAACACTTGCCACTTTTGTTAAAACTAAACATACGAGCGCAAATGCAATACGTTTTTTAAATTCAAATAAATAAGGCAAAATTAATTTGAAAGCTTGCCAATTAATAGTTGTCACTTCGTTATCAGGATGATTGGATTGGCGCATAAATCGTAGAACACCTTAAAGTAAAAGAATAAACACTTTTTTTTAATATTTGCAAACGCAAAAACACATTAACGCAAAGCGTTAATGTGTTTTAAAAATGAAGAACTTCGCTTGGAGTTGAACTAAAAGCTACTTGATACTTTTAGTCACTATTACCGTCTTCAACACGGCTTTTCAATTTTTGACCAGGCCTAAACGTTACTACCTTACGGGCAGAAATAGGAATATCTTCACCTGTTTTAGGATTTCGACCAGGACGTTCACTTTTCTGACGCAAATCAAAATTACCAAAACCCGAAAGTTTAACTTGTTCGCCACTTTCTAAGGTTTCACGAATTTCTTCAAAAAATATCTCAACCATATCTTTTGCGTCGCGCTTGCTCAGCCCAACTTTTTCAAATAAATGTTCTGCTACTTCTGCTTTGGTAAGCGCCATTGCTTAGTCCCTCAGTGATGCATTCAACTCTGTTTTTAAGGAATCAACGACTCGATCAATAACATCGGTGATGTCTTTTTCTTCAAGCGTTTTCTCAATATCTTGTAATACTAAGGCGATAGCGAGACTCTTAAAACCGTCTTCGACACCATCTCCTGTGTATACATCAAACAAGTTTAGATCAATTAAATAATTTCCGCCAACCTTTTCAATAAGTTGTAACACTTTTTTTGCATCAATATCCTCTTTAACAACCACAGCAAGGTCTCTTCTATTTGCAGGGAAGCGAGATATAGCACAGGCTTGCGGTATTTTTTGTTCTAACACTTCTGTTAACAATAGCTCAAAAATTAAAGTTCGACCATTTAATCCTAATTTTCTTGTTAATTCAGGGTGTAAGGAGCCAACATAACCTACTAACTTGCCATTTTTTGTAACTTGAGCGGTTTGTCCCGGGTGTAAAGCTGCAACTTCTGCTTTTGAAAATTCATAACTAGTTTCTTCGCATGTTAGTGCCAACAGTGCTTCAACATCACCTTTAACATCATAAAAGTCTGTCGCTGCTTTTTCCATATCCCAGTGTTCATCAACACGATTACCACTGATAACACCAGCGATCATATTTTGCTGACGAACGCCATTTTCTGCGGCTTCATCTGGTATGAAACGTAAGCCTGTTTCAAACAAACGAACACGTCCCTGCTGACGATTTTGATTGTAAGCAACCGATTGTAATAACCCCGTCCAAAGGCTGACACGCATCACTGACATTTCTGAAGAAATTGGATGGGGTAAAACCATTACATCTTCGTTTGGATGAATGAGTGATTGTACTTTTGGATCAACAAAGCTATAAGTAATTGCTTCTTGGTAATCTCGGTTAACAAGGGTTTGCTTAAGTTTGGCTAAAGAAATACCTGCTTCTTTTTGCTCAACCATTTTCAAGGTTGCTTTTGGCGCAATATTGGGAATATTGTTGTAACCATAAATGCGAGCAACTTCTTCTATCAAATCAACTTCAATTTTAATATCAAAACGATAAGCAGCAACAACAACCTGCCAAACTTTATCTTGACCTGCACCGGTTTCAGTTACTTCAAAACCTAAACGAGTCAATATTTCGTTAACTTTAGCATCTTCAATATGATGACCAATTCGGCTATCTAATTTAGCACGTCGTAAGTTAACATCTTTAGTTTGTGGAATATTCGCTTCTGTTTTAGCTTCCACAATTGGTCCTGCTTGACCACCTACAATCGTCAATAATAATGCCGTAGCGCGCTCCATAGCATCATGTTGCAAGGTTGGGTCTATGCCACGTTCATAACGGTGAGAAGCGTCTGTGTGCAAACCGTATTGACGCGCTTTACCTAAAATGGCTAATGGCGCAAAGAAAGCACTTTCTAAGAATATATCTGTTGAAACACTGGTGACACCTGAGTTAAGACCACCAAAAATACCCGCTATAGCTAGCGCTTTTTTATCATCAGCGATAACTAAGGTTTCTTCTTTTAACGTGACTTCATTCTCATCAAGTAAAGTTAGTTTTTCTTCTTGATTAGCAAAGCGAACGTTAATGGCACCGTCTATCTTTGCTAAATCAAAGGCATGCATAGGATGACCAAGCTCTAATAATACATAATTAGTAACATCAACAACTGGGTCTATTGCACGTACACCACAACGACGTAACTTTTCGACCATCCATAATGGTGTTTGTGCGCTTGGATTAATATCTTTAATCACACGACCCAAATAACGAGGACAAGCTTCGCTAGCCGCAATGTTAATTTCAACCATATCCTCTACTGTAGCTACTACAGGGTTAATTGATACATTATTAACAGCTTGAGAGTTTAAAACGCCTACCTCACGAGCTAAACCTTTAATCCCTAAACAGTCACCACGGTTAGCCGTTAAATCAACGTCAATTGTAACGTCATTTAAGTCTAAGTATTCTCGTAAACAGCTACCTATGGGAGCATCAGCTGCTAACTCCATGATACCTTCAGAGCTTTCACTTAGCCCAATTTCAGACTCGCTACAAAGCATACCAAATGAAGGTACACCACGAAGCTTTGCTTTTTTAATTTTAAAGTTGCCCGGCAATACAGAGCCTACAGTAGCAACAGCCACTTTTAAGCCTTGACGACAATTTTTAGCACCGCAAACAATATCAACAGGTTCACCATCACCAAAGTCACCAAGATTAATTTTTGTCACTTGTAACTTGTCTGCGTCAGGGTGTGGACCACATTCAACTACTTCACCTATTATAACGCCAGTAAATTCACCTGCGACAGGGTCAATACCGTCGACTTCTAGACCGGCCATCGTTATTTGATGAGCTAATTCATCAGATGAAAGCGAAGGATTTACCCACTCACGTAACCAAGATTCACTAAATTTCATTATGAGTATTTCCTACTTGAACTGTTTTAAGAAGCGAAGATCGTTTTCAAAGAATGCACGCAAGTCATTTACGCCATAACGCAACATAGTTAAACGCTCGACTCCCATGCCAAAAGCGAAACCGGTATATACTTCAGGATCTATACCAACACTTTTGAGCACATTAGGGTGTACCATTCCGCAACCTAGCACTTCTAACCATTTGCCATTTTTGCCCATGATATCTACTTCAGCTGATGGTTCAGTAAATGGGAAGTAAGATGGTCTAAAACGTATTTCTACTTCTTCTTCGAAGAAATGATGTAAAAAATCATGCAAAATGCCTTTTAGGTGAGTAAAACTTACATCCTTATCTACCATTAAACCTTCAACTTGGTGGAACATTGGCGTATGTGTTTGATCATAATCGTTACGATATACTTTACCGGGTGAGATTATTCTTAAAGGTGGCTTTTCTACTTCCATGGTACGAATTTGTACGCCAGATGTTTGGGTACGTAATACTAATTTTGGATTGAAATAAAATGTATCATGATCTTGACGTGCTGGATGATGTTCAGGAATATTTAATGCGTCAAAGTTATGGTAGTCATCTTCTACTTCAGGACCCGCTTTTACTTCAAAGCCTAAGTCACCAAAGAAACTCTCAATGCGGGCAATGGTACGAGATACCGGATGTAAGCCGCCAAGTTTGGTGCCACGACCAGGTAGGGTCACATCAATAGATTCAGCAGCAAGCGTTTGCGCTATTTCTTCAGCACGAAGTAATTCACCTCGAGCATTTAATAATTTTTGCACTTTTTGCTTGGCAACATTAATTATTTGGCCCATTTTAGGCTTTTCTTCTTTAGGTAATTTCCCTAAGCCTTTCATTTGCTCAGTAAATAAACCTTTTTTACCTAAAAAGTTAACACGCACTTGATCAAGTGCATTAGGGTCGCCAGCGTCGCTAATAGCGCTTTCTGCTTGCGCTACTATGCCGTCTATGGTGGTAGTGTCTAAACTCATGATTTCCTCTAAAAAGGGACTAAAGACGATTTTTGTAAAAGTACAAATTAGCCATTTAGTAAATAGACTTAAAAAATGCTGATGATTTTACACGAAAAACAATGTTTATGTAGAGTAAATGACGGTATTAGCGGGATTTTTTAGCTTTTCTTTTCACTAATTTTAATAAGATATGAATTTGGATGTTATTGTGATAGTGACTTAAGTCATTAATGTGTTAAATACATAGTACTAACTAATGAAAGTGATACGCTAAAACAAGTGAAAATTGGGCAATAAACTCTCTGGTTGCTCAAAAAAAACATGGCCATTAAGGAATATTAACCTCTAACCCTACAGTCATGGCTCCTCTACTGATCACAATCATATATGTAAAAAACAACACCTAAACATTAATACATATATGACTGTTAGACTTTCGCTTTACTAGCGTTGCTCCTATATTTGTCAATTGTAAATACAAAACCAAATTATCTAAAACAAATAAAGGGGAACGATACACAAAAAATCATTCTTGTTCTTAATTTAAATAATATGGCGCTATTGCCAATGTTTTAGTTTAGATGTTTTACCTATGCCAGGATTAAAGCTATTTGTTGGGTCGAGTGATTTATAAAAACCTTTCAAATCCTCTTTAGCGAAATATTCATGACCTACATTATGTTCTGCAGGATATTCTGCGCCCCGAGCATCAAAAGTCGCGAGTATTTTCTCTTTCACGGCTTTTGCATCTACCCCTTTCTTTAATATATAGTTTTGATGCATTACATGGCAAAACAGGTGTCCATAATATAATTTTACCGCTATTAACTCATCTAATTCTGGCGGAAGTGTTTCAAACCAATCTTTTTCATTTCGTGGAAAGGCGACATCTATGGTCATTATTGAACCTAAATCTTTACTTTTCATTAATTGATTGCGGCCAATAGCGCCACCTGCGACAAAACGATGCAAAATAGCCTTATTACCTTCGTCTTCAGTACATTCAAAGTAACTGCCCTCATTTGAGGCGAAAAAGTTATCAAAGTATTGTTTGGCCTCATCTACTCCTTCATTGCTCATTTCTATGATCCAGTGGTGCTGATATCTATCGCGATATTGTTCCATTCGCTTGGGCAGATGATTTGGCCATAAATAACTAAAATATTGCATCATGCGGTCAGAAAACTTACTCGGTAAAAATTTAATATTATCCGCTATTCTGTCGACAGTGCGTTTAATAGCAAACATTTTGGGCATGTACTTTGAACCCAATTTACTTATCACTAAAAAGGAATCTTTACCGTATTTTTTTGATGCATCATAACAATCACGATGCAAGTACTCTCCAGATACAGGCAAAGATTTAAAATTTGAAAGTATATCTCTTCGGATTTGCGCTAATACACCCGGATCATTTGTGCCAACATAAAAAACTTGTTGTTTTTTGGGAATAGGAAAAGTGTCCATGCGAACCGCGAAAACTGCTAGTTTTCCTGCACATCCTGATGACTCATATAATCGACGACCATCATTGTTATAACGCGATGGTGTATCTTCATCAATCTGTCTAACGCGTTCATGGTATTCATTATCTGAAGCTCTTTTTGAAGGAAAACCAACGTTTTTATCAGTAAAGTTTTTCTGATGTAAGTTCGTTAAAATTTCTTCCGGTGTATCACCTAGCTCAATACCTAGATTATTCACTAACGACAAATTTCCCGCGTCATCAATTTGAGCATAAATTGATAGCTCGGTATACGCTGGGCCTCTTTGTACTAACGCACCACCAGAGTTATTACAAATGCCACCCACAATAGAAGCGCCAATACAAGATGAGCCAATAACTGAATGTGGTTCTCTACCGTATGGCGCTAAAACATCTTCTAAACCGAATAATGTACTTCCAGCCAAACCAATAATTTGTTTTGCATTATCAATTAGATGAATGCTATCGATACGCATCGTACTAATGATAACAATAGGTCTATCATAATCTTTACCGTTAGGAGTTGATCCACCTGTCAATCCGGTATTTGCAGCCTGCATTATTACTGCCACATCAGCCTCAACACAAACTTTAAGTACTTGCCAAATTTCTAGCAGCGTTTCGGGTCTGACAACAGCTATTGCTTCTCCTGAGCCAAAACGGAAGCCTTTGGTATAAGCCTGTTTTTTTACATTATCTGTCAGTGTATAACTACCACCTACTACCGATTTCAATGCTTGAATTAAGGAAAGTTGTTGTGAATTACCTGTCATTTGGAGTCTCGTTAAAGTGTTGTACTTGCAGCGACATTGCTAATCCTGCATTAAAGTTAATTAATTATATATTAATGACTAAAGAGAGTGAATCTAAAGCATGGTTTGTGTTGACATTCTTAAGACAATGTTTCAATAGGAGTACTTTGTTCAGTCTGGCAAGGTTAATCACTGTTTACGTCATATGCAGCTTAAGTACTGTTAAGAAACTTAGCGTCAAAATTTGGAGTAATGTAACTGAATGGCTATATCTAATAACTATTGATAATATCGTTTACCATCGGAATGAAAGTTTGTCTTTGTTTCGGTGAATTTTCTAATTTTCTAATATGGCTTCATATACTAATGAAATAATACTCCCATATTTTCCTGTCTCAAATTGCTTTCCCTTAAATTGAAAATTTTTCTTATCACCTTCAATTTCACTGTGTCGTGCGTTAGTGAGTAGAATGATGGCTAAATCATGTTCAGGATCAATAACGGTAACTGTACCTGTCCACCCGGTATGACCATAAGCTGAGCTACTCGCATACGGACCGAAATGCCACTTTCTCTCACCGTTATTTGCTCGCCTCCAACCTAGACCGTAAGTACCGTTACCATCATCTGGTTTAATAAATTGATCGATAACATTTGCGGAAAACAGGGTGTTTTTTCCGTATCCACCGCGATTTAAAAGCACTTGAGCCATTACGGCTAATTCCTTACCCGTAGAAAATAGTCCCGCATGTCCTGCAACTCCGTCAAATGAATGATAAGCCTTTTCATCATGTACTTCCCCCTGTAGTACATAGGTACGAATATTGTCATAATCAACACGCTTTCCACGTGTTGTGCCATGAATTTCACTAGCCGCAAATTGGTACTTGCTGAAACCTTTCTTTAAAGGATTAAACAGTGTTTTGCTCAACCCTAATGGATGATAAAAGTTATATTCAACATACATATCTAAAGACAGTCCTGTAATCTCCTCAACAATCATACCTAATAACATATAGTCTGTATCACTATAGATTCGTTTGGTACCTCTACCCACTGCAAAAGGAACCTTAGTTAAGATTAAATCTTTTGTTCGCTTTGCATCTTGAGAGAAAAAATCATCACCAAGTTTATTATTTTTAGTGAAAAATTTAATTTCAGGAGAATAGCCGGCATTATGGGTAAGAAGATCTGTGATAGTTCTTAATTCTCTCCCCTCACCACGATACATTGGCAAGTAGTGGCTAATGGGTTTATTGACATTGATTTTATCTTCGCTTACCAGTTTCATTAAAGCAAAATTGGTTGCGAACATTTTAGTATTTGAAGCTATATCAAATAGAGTATCTGTGTCCATTTTTACTGGCGCGTCGAGCATGTCACCACCATCAGCGTACTTTCTTGCATAGCCATAAGCGGAGTTTTTAACAATTTTTCCATTTTTTACCACGACTAATACTGCACCGGGAAAACCTTGCTTAACATCGTTTTGAATCTGCTCATCTACAATGGTAAAGTCATGTATATTACTATTGCTTTCGTCGAGCAAATAAGGAAAAGGGATAGTAATTTTTATATTACTTCCTGCGGGCACAACATTTTCCACTCTAAAGGTATTATTACCATTTCTGGTTCGGCGTTTTAGACTATATTTATATGTACTCAGTTTCTGCAATGGTTTAGCTATATTAAGTTTTTCGCCATTAACAAAAATATCTGCAGCTTTAGCATCTTGGTTATCAATAATGATATTGCCTCGCCCCTTATAGCTTCTAAAAATAGCCCTGTCATTAACTAACGCTCTAGTACTACGGTTTTTCTGAGGAAAGAATTGATCTATCTGCCCATTTTTAGCGATTAATTCATCTTTACTGATTACAACATTTAATTCTTTTTGGTAACGAGCGAGTAAGCCATCGGAATTCTTTGGTATATATTTATCTATTAAGGCAAAAACTGAAGACGCGGTTTGCACATCTAAAAGACCCGTTATTTTCCATGGAAGAAAGTGTGATTGAAAAGCATATAAAACCGCTTGTGTTTGCTTGTCTAATTCCCCTGTTTCATTAATGTCATAGCCGTATATCTTTAATGCTCGCTGTATTAGTCCTATATTAGGCATTTGTTGCGCAAATAGTTGTGAATATTTTAGAACTGTTGCTTTTTCATACCAAGCACCAATTCCTTCTTGATATAATAGATACCAAGGAAACCTTGGACCAGGGTCATTTTGATGAAGTGGGTTAATATCACTATGACCAACAATGTTAACAGGTGAAATGTCTGGATTGTTTTTTAAAATCTCTTTTGCCAGTTTAATCAGTAAGGTTATTTGATCTGGATCATAATCTGAATAAAAGCACATTCTGCCAAAACCACTCTCCTGTGCAGTAGCTAACCTAGTGTTCTTCGCTATGGCTTGCTTACAATCGGCCACATTAACAAGCGTAACACCAATAGATTGAGAGTTTATTGCCTGCTGACCTTGCCAGTAACTATTACCGGTATGCCAAGCACTATTATTTTCACTGACAAGTTGCTGTACTTTTAGCTCGTCATTCACATAGGTTTTATCATAACTATTAGGGATTAAGTAATGCGAACTAGAAGCACCTTTGCTAACTAAGTTATTAACCGATGTATTATAGTCCTCAGCAGAATAATGCATTACTAAAAACTGAATTCGCTGATCATAGTTTACTGAATGCCTCCCTTTTACGGTCAAATAATTTAATGTACAACTTGCTAACATCATGCAAGTAGCTAGCAACATCAATAAAAATGACTTTTTGATTCGGGAATTTATCACTAGCTAACTCACACTCTATTGTTTTTCTTTCATCTGCTAACTACAGTCTACACCTATAACTACGCTAAGTTGTAAATTAGCTTACAAATTATTTAATTTAGCCAGATGTTTTTATTAGTAAAAACGCTATAAAACAGTTTTCAATATAGTCCACTGTTCTGAAAATAAGCCGTTAGAAGATATGGTAACTTAAACTGCACAAACTTTAGTTTTAGTGACTAGGTGGGTATAAGTATGAATCTTTCGTCTGAACTATTATTAATAGCAAATTTAAACTACTGCCCTATTCATATAACAGTTCAGTGCAAGAAGACAAAATACCGACACCGGGTTTTCCATCTCTATTTTTACTAAAATTAAAGCCCCCGAAAATACGTTTAACGTCCGTTCTTGCCCATACCGCACAAGCGTATGTGACTAATATTCTATTTATCGCTTTAACCCAGTCATCAAGGCAAAGTAGAAAGGCCCTTGAAGAAACTAATACTAATGTTGTTGATTTTAGCAACATTAGAGCACTCTAAACTCACTTATTAGAGAACATAGGTTTTTGTTTTAACGTTAATTTTCACAGTTATTTCTGCCAATTTTGCAAATACCCTAAAAGAGAGGAACATGCTACACTGCCTTAAAGTGTTGTATTACAGCCTAAAACTACCCCATGAATTATCACTCAAGAAAAACATACGCAATTATCAACTTAAACGCGTTAGTTGCGAACTATAAGACTATCGCAAGCTTAGCACCACAAAGTAACACTATTGCTGTGATAAAAGCCAATGCTTATGGTCACGGTACTATTGAAATTGCAAAGAATTTAAGCCAACTTGTTTCAGTTTTTGCTGTCGCCTTTATTGATGAAGCAATGGCGTTGCGAAACGCAGGAATCACCCTACCCATTTTAATTTTGGAAGGGGCACTATCAAAACAAGATTTTGATATTGCTGCTAAACATCGTTTTTATATGATGATTCATAATCATCAGCAGATTGATTGGCTTGTTAAGCAAACACCTTCATTTACGGGTAATTTGTGGCTTAAAGTAGATACGGGTATGAATCGTCTGGGGTGCCGGCCAAGCGAAGTACCTGATTTTTTAGATAAATTAACAGAAACACAATACCAGAACTTAGTTTTGTGTACACATTTTTCTAATGCAGAAGAAGTAGAAAACCCTAAAACACTACAACAAATTGCTGAATTTACTCAAATCACCCAAAAGCATGCTTTAAAAACCAGTTTAGCCAATTCTGCAGGAATTCTTAACTGGCCAGAAAGCCATAGTGACTTTAACCGACTAGGGATCGCGTTATATGGTACTAGCCCGCTTTCTAGTAAAAGTTCACCAATAGCACTGCAGCCGGTGATGACACTGCAAGCAAATATTATCGGTCTAAGAACCTTAGCTCTTGGTCAATCTGTTGGTTATGGTGAAACTTGGCAGGCTAAACGTAAAACAATTATAGCTACTGTCGCAATAGGATATGGTGATGGATATCCACGAAATGCAAAGGCGGGCACGCCTGTATTTATACACGGTCAAACGGCTCCTATTGCTGGGCGTGTATCAATGGATATGATCACCGTTGATGTCACTGACATAAATAACGTGCGCTTAGGTGATTGTGTTGAATTATGGGGTGATAACCTTAGTATTGATACTGTAGCTGAATATATGGACACCATAAACTATGAGCTTTTAACCAGGATATCCGCACGAGTGACCCGAAAATATATCAGCTAAATTTCTATTCAATACCAAGATACTTATGAACCTGTACTGATAAGCGCCAATTATTAGCAATACAAGCATCTATTGCTAACTGTGTCGCTCTTGATTTTTGACTAATCGGCTGTAAATAAACCGGTGTATTATTAATTTTGTGTTCGCTAAGTAGCAGTTTAAGATCATCAACATGCTGCTCAGTAGCAACAGGGTGTTTTATTTCGTTGGCACGTTTCATAGCACAATCAAGAATGGGATAACCTCCGCGCATGTTAACTTTGGGCGATACCGTTACCCAACAGCTATCTGTGACATTAATGGTAAAAGTACCAGAAGTTTCGACTTGGGTACTGTAACCTTTATCTTCAAAAGCAAGACATAATGGCGTTAAGTCAACCATGCACGGCTCACCACCAGTGATCACAATGTGTTTTGCTTGAAAAGCTTTTTCTTTTACTAAGGTGAGAATTTCAACAACTGACATAGCTGCCCATTGTGATGTTTCTTCACCTTTATTAAGCATAGTATTTTGGTTGACTTCATCGTCAAGTTCAATTTTCCAGGTATGTTTGGTATCACACCATGAGCATGCCACAGGGCATCCTTGTAAACGAATAAATATTGAAGGTTGGCCTGTAAATGACCCTTCCCCTTGAATAGTTTCAAATAGTTCATTTATTTTGTATTCAATCATTTTAATTTATGCTTTTTCCTGTCAGCCTTATCAAGTAAAATATACTTTCATCAAGTAGAAATTTTATTATACCCTAAGAGACATTAGAAATGGCTGAAAAAGTTGTTGTTATCTATTCCGGCGGCATGGACTCATTTACCGTGCTAAATCGAGCACTAAAAGATGGAAAAACAGTATTTGCGCTTTCTTTTGATTATGGTCAGCGCCATGTCAAAGAACTTGAGTATGCTAGTAGTGTTTGTAATTCACTTGCTATACAACATAAAGTGATTGATATTTCAGCTATTAATCAATTACTGGCGGGCTCGTCTTTGACCGATGAAATTGAAATTCCTGAAGGTCATTATGAAGCTGAAAGTATGAAATCAACCGTAGTTCCCAACCGCAATATGATTTTAATCTCTTTAGCGGTAGGTTATGCGGTATCTGTCGGGGCTGAGCAAGTTTACTATGGGGCACATAGTGGCGATCATGCCATTTATCCAGATTGCCGTCCTGAGTTTGTTCAAAAGATGAATGATGTTTGTCAAATAGCTAACTATGAAAGTGTTGAAATTTTTAGCCCATACCTAACGGTAAGTAAAACGGCAATTTTAACAGATGGACTTTCGATGGGCTTAGACTATAGCAATACTTGGACTTGTTATAACGGTAGAGACAAAGCTTGTGGTAAGTGTGGTGCTTGCCAAGAACGCCTTGAAGCGTTTGCCGAGAATAACATAGTGGATCCGATAGCATACGAAGATTAACCTAAAAGACGCCTCGCCCAGTTTATCAGATAGATTGTTTAGGTAATTACTATTCATATTCTGGGCTTTATTCTCTAATACGTTTGATTATTGCATCAATTTGCAAAAGATTTATCTTAATAAAATAAGGCTAAATTAACGTTAAACTTACCCGATTAAAGATAATTTCTACTACATTACTTAAATAGCGTTATTTTCACTAAAGAATAAAACACTGAATATTAATAACTTTTAGTGCTATAGAATATTATCTTCCTTGTATTTTATTTTAAGACAAAATCCATATAACCCTAATCACAGCGTAGTCTAGACTTATTAAGTGTCCAATGAATTTTTAAGGATATTTTATGAGTGCAATGTTCAGATGCCAAGCACGGTGTCTAAATCAGATGATTGACGCCAAAAATGAAACACAGGCGCATATTTATCTTGAACAGTTATTACTTTTTCCTGTTGATATACAGGATAAAATAATTGAAGAAATAAGTCATTTAAGTAATTGTAGTAGTGACGCTGTTGCTAGTATTATCGGCCATTATTCCATAATGGACCTTAAATAGCATACCTCAAACCGCTAACTTTATTTTTAGATTAGGTACTTAACTGCTGAGTTCTTAACTTGGCAATATCGTCTCGAGTTGCAGCGGCTTGTTCAAATTCTAAGTTTTGCGCATGCGTAAACATAGTCTTTTCAAGTTGCTCAATTTTATCGTCTATTTCTTTTGTTGTCATCGCTTGGTAATTTGCATGTCTTTCTGCAACCTTATCCAGGGCACCTGATTTACTAAAGTTACCAACGTCCATAACATCCGTTATACGCCTAATGACACCTTTAGGAATGATGTTATTATCAAGATTATATTGGTGCTGTTTTTCTCTACGACGCTCTGTTTCATCAATGGCTTTTCGCATCGATTTAGTTACTTTATTTCCATACAAAATAGCTCGACCGTTTATATTACGGGCAGCTCGGCCAATAGTTTGAATTAATGAGCGTTCAGAACGTAAAAATCCCTCTTTATCTGCATCCAATATAGCCACAAGTGAAACTTCTGGCATATCTAAACCTTCCCGCAATAAGTTTATCCCAACTAAAACGTCAAATTTACCTAAGCGAAAGTCTCTAATTATTTCAACACGTTCCACCGTATCCACATCTGAATGTAAGTAACGCGTTTTAATGCCGTGCTCATCTAAATAGTCTGTTAAATCTTCTGCCATACGTTTAGTTAATGTTGTCGCCAATACTCGCTCATTTAATGGTAAGCGCTTATTTATCTCAGAAAGTAAGTCATCGACTTGTGTTTCTACAGGTCGCACTTCTATTTGAGGATCTAATAATCCAGTGGGTCTAACAACTTGTTGAGCAATATCCCCTGATGATTTTTCAATTTCATAGTTGCTGGGTGTTGCCGAAACATAGATAGTTTGGGGTGCTAAGGCCTCAAATTCATCAAACTTCATTGGTCTGTTGTCAAGTGCAGAAGGTAGACGAAAACCATATTGGACTAAGTTTTCTTTACGTGATCTATCACCTTTATACATGGCACCAATTTGCGGCACAGTAACATGAGATTCGTCAATAATTAGCAAGCCATCAGGCGGCAAATAATCAAACAAGGTTGGCGGTGCTTCCCCTTCCCCACGTCCTGATAAGTAACGTGAGTAATTTTCTATTCCGGAGCAATAACCTAACTCAGCCATCATTTCGATATCAAATTGAGTGCGTTGACTTATGCGCTGCTCTTCAACTAAGCGATTGTTATCTTTTAGATATTGAGATCTTTCTTTCAATTCAATTTTGATTTTATCAACCGCCGCTAAAATCTTTTCCCGAGGTGTTGCATAGTGTGTTTTAGGATAAACAGTAACTCGAGCTAAACTACGCTCAACTTGTCCGGTTAATGGGTCGAACTGTGTGATACGTTCAATTTCTTCATCAAATAATTCAACTCGCAAGGCAAGCCTATCTGACTCAGCAGGAAAAATATCAATGACATCCCCCCTAACTCGATATGTTGCACGAGCAAAAGCGGCATCATTGCGAGTATATTGTAATTCAGCAAGTCGGCGTAAAATATCACGCTGATTGATAATATCGCCGACACTGATATGCAGCATCATTTTTAAGTAGGAATCCGGATCACCCAAACCATAAATAGCAGACACCGAGGCAACAATGATCACATCCCGTCGTTCTAATAATGCTTTAGTCGCTGATAAACGCATTTGTTCTATGTGTTCATTTACCGATGCATCTTTCTCAATAAAGGTGTCTGTTGTAGGCACATAGGCTTCAGGCTGATAGTAGTCATAATAAGAAACAAAATATTCTACCGCATTATTAGGAAAAAACTCTTTCATTTCGCCATATAGTTGAGCTGCTAAGGTTTTATTTGGCGCAAGCATCATAGTTGGGCGATTAAGTTTTTCAACAATATTAGCAACAGTAAAAGTCTTGCCCGAGCCAGTTACCCCCAATAGCGTTTGATGTGCTAATCCTGATTCAATTCCCTCAAGCAGTTGTTTTATAGCCGAAGGTTGATCACCATTTGGAATATAATCTGACTCAAGCGTAAATGGTTTCACTAAAGTTTCTTTCAATAGGGACTTTTTCAAGATACTTGTTCCTGCTCGGTTTTACTTACAAGGTATTCATCAGTTTGAAATTGTTTTGCAAAAAGTCGATAAGAAATTGCTGCCATAACAAGGTTGCCTAGTAAAGCACCGATAAAGAAACCATTTAATCCATAAAAGTAACTACCAATGTACGCTAATGGAACATAACAAACGAACAACCGTACAATACTTAAAATTAATGCAACCATCGGCTTATGCAGCGCATTAAAAGAAGAGTTAGTTAAGACAATAACGCCTTGTAAGCCATAACCTAGCGGTAAGACCCAAATAAAGAGCACTATGATATCAGCTACTTGTTGTTCTTTGGCAAAGGCACTAGCGATCCATGGAGCCGCAATCACGAGCAATACATAAATAAGCACTTGCCAAAATAAAACAAACCTAATTGATCTCTTAAAAGCTTGTTCAACTCGATGCATATGGCCGGCACCATAATTTTGGCTAATGAATGGCGGCAGAGTCATCGACATTGCTAGCACAACTAGCATAGCAATGGATTCTATTCTTGAACCAACACCAAACCCTGCTACAGCAGACTCTCCATATCCTGCAGCAATAGCAGTCATAACTGCTGCAGCAATTGGCGTCAACATATTCGCACCTGCTGCCGGCAAACCAATTTTTAAAATTCCTCGACAAGCATTAATTAACTGTTTAATAGGAACAAAGTGACTGTGAATTAAGTTTTTCTGTTTAATTAAAATATGTAAAACAAAAGCGAAACCAAACAGCCAAGAAATTAACGTCGCAATTGCTGCACCTTGTAGTCCCATTGCAGGTATTGGGCCAAACCCAAAGATAAAAATGGGATCAAGTATCGCATTGATTAAGCCTGCACTTCCCATCACTATACTTGGCGTTTTTGTATCACCTGAGGCACGAAGTACAGCATTACCTATCATTGGCCCAATTAGACAGACACTGCCGAGATACCAAATATCTATATATTGATGAATAAGAGGCAACAATGAAGATTCAGCACCAAGTAAAGTAAATAATTCATCAGTAAATATATAGCCAATAAAAGATAACCCAATAACAACAATTGCGGCTAAATACAAAGCAGCTGTTGCAGAGTCCTTAGCAGCACCATGATCATTACGACCAAGAAACTTAGCAATGACGGCTGAAGTTCCTATTCCCAAACCAATCATCATGCTAATGACTGAAAAAGTAACAGGAAAAGTAAAACTAATTGCCGCTAAGGGTTGTGTGCCAAGCATACTAACAAAGAAAGTATCTATGAGGTTAAAAGTCATCAATAAGATCATGCCGTAAATCATTGGGATGGTCATTCTTTTCAATGCACCATCAACAGGATCTGTGAGTAAGTTAACCGGTTGTTTAGTATTTTTTGCTATTTTATTTGTTGTCATTAAAAAACTTAATAAAGAGGGTGCTTGGTAAGCATATTTGTAAGCGACGTCTATTGTAATCAAAACCAAAAGAAATGCACAGTAAATGCAAACAATTGTACTTGTGGTTAAAAAACAAACCAAATAGTCAATAAAGCAACAAATTATGACCATCTATTTGTTTTTGCTACTAAAATTAGAACAAACAAATAACTATTGGCTTGACTGCAGGCTAAGTAAATCGTTGATGAAACGACTTCTTACAAATTAACTAACATAGTTATCCACAACTTCGGTGGATAACTATGTTTTTAATGATTGTAACTCACTTGTTTAAACAGTGATTACAAAACTACCAATAAATGCCGATAAACTAACATTTATGAACGCAATTTAAGCAAACAAACTAATAAATGATTTTTTTCTTATTTTTGTGTTGACACATTGGCAACACCTCTTTATTATTCCGCCCCGTTAGCCAAGTTGCTTGGCAAAACGATTCCCCAATAGCTCAGTTGGTAGAGCGATGGACTGTTAATCCATGTGTCACTGGTTCGAGCCCAGTTTGGGGAGCCACATTAAACTTCAATAATAAACAGAAGTTAAAAAAGTTTATTCCCCAATAGCTCAGTTGGTAGAGCGATGGACTGTTAATCCATGTGTCACTGGTTCGAGCCCAGTTTGGGGAGCCACATCTGAAGGCTACGAGAAATCGTAGCCTTTTTTTTATCTAAATAAAAGCACCACAGCTCATCTGTCGCTGATTGATTTCTTAAACCCAGTTTAGAAATACAAATTAAGTATCAATGATAAGCAGGTGTTATAAAAGTTT
>MAAC01017566.1_pt1 | contig 27803 bp, 28 predicted proteins | sample 1115981 | NCBI WGS metagenome assembly MAAC01 (sample SAMN04961126, study PRJNA320927) | seawater metagenome | isolation source: sample BD02T64 sea water enriched with oil for 64 days | place: USA:Gulf of Mexico | collected 2013-07-27
ACCACTACATGGTCTCCTTTTTTTAAAAAAGCCAATAATGAAGTACTTACCGCCGCCATTCCACTGCCAAAAATCAATCCTGCTTCCGTTTTTTCTAATGCAGCAATTTTTTTACACAACCCTTCCTGATTAGGAGTGTTAAAATACCTAGGATATCGCATAACATCCACATCCTCATAAGCATACGAATTACTCATGTACAAAGGTGAAATTGCTCCTTTAAATTGTTTGTCTTCTATTTCTCCAACGTGTGTACAAATTGTATTTATTCCTAACTTATTTGATTTCATTTGAATATAATTTTAAAAGACTAAATTTATCAATTCCTTTTTAGGTTTACTATCTTTATCCTATGAAAATTTTGCTGAAAAACATAAAAGAACTCATTCAAGTTAGAGACACTGCTCCCAACAAAGTAAGTGGTACAGAAATGAAGGAACTTCCAACGATAAAAAACGCTTGGTTATTTCTTGAAAACGGAATCATTTCAGACTTTGGAAAAATGGAAGATTTTAAAGAATTTGAAGTTTCTGAAACAATCGATTGTACTGAAAAAATAGTATTGCCAACCTGGTGCGACTCACATACCCATATTGTATATGCAGGAAATAGAGAACAAGAATTTGTAGACCGTATTAACGGACTTTCTTATCATGAAATAGCTGCTAATGGAGGAGGTATTCTAAATAGCACGAAGAAATTACAAGCGACAAGCGAAGAAGATTTGCTGGTACAATCTGCTACTAGATTACAAGAAGTTATGCAATTAGGAACTGGAGCTATTGAGATTAAATCTGGTTATGGCCTCACTACCGAAGCCGAATTAAAAATGTTACGCGTTGCAAAACGTTTGGAAGAAATATTTCCGATAACTGTAAAAACCACCTTTTTAGGAGCCCATGCAGTTCCTTCAGAATTTAAAGACAATAAGCAAGGCTATCTCGATTTAATTTGTAATGAGATGCTACCTAAACTAGCTGAAGAAAACCTTGCAGATTATGTAGATATTTTTTGCGAAAAAGGATACTTCACCGTTGAAGATACACACCAACTTCTATCGGAAGCAAAAAAGTATAATTTAATACCAAAAATTCATGTCAATCAGTTTAATGCTATTGGTGGCATTCAAGCAGGGGTAGAACATAATGCCCTAAGTGTAGATCATTTAGAAGTTGTAACCCCAGAAGACATTGAAGCCTTAAAAGGTTCAGAGACTATGCCTGTAGCACTTCCCTCCTGCTCATATTTTTTAAGTATTCCATATACCCCGGGAAGGGAATTAATAGACGCAGGACTCCCACTTGCCTTAGCTACCGATTTTAACCCTGGTTCTACTCCTAGTGGAAATATGAATTTTGTAGTTGCAACGGCTTGTATAAAAATGAAACTCACCCCCGAGGAAGCCATCAACGCTGCAACCATTAATGGGGCTTATGCAATGGGTATTAGCGATACCCACGGAAGTATTACCAAAGGAAAATCTGCCAGTGTAATTATTACCAAAGAGGTCCCTTCTTACGGGTACCTACCTTACGCTTTTGGAAGTGATTTAATTGATAGTGTGATTATTAATGGGGAATTGATTTAGTAGACTATGTTTTTATTGTACCCTTCGATATTATTCGTTGAAAAAACGAATCATTCAGGGGGCAGGTTTCTGTCATTGAGTGTTTCGATGATAATCGAAACGTATCGAAATGACTATTAAAAGCACCCTTCGATATTTCTTCCTGCGTCAGAAACTTAGGGTACGACTTCTGGGTCATTGAGTATTCCGATTGCAAACCGGAATGTATCGAAATGACTAACCATATTCCCTTCAAAAATCATTACTTTTGAAGTCCTAAAAGAAATAAAAACTCATGCAAAAACAACTCATAGAATGCGTACCTAATATTAGTGAAGGACGCGATTCAAAAATTATAGAAACGGTATCTCAAATTGTGGAAACTGTTGAAGGGGTAAAACTATTAGATGTAGATCCTGGAAAAGCAACCAACCGAACAGTAATCACCTTTGTGGGAGAACCCGAACCCGTTATTGAAGCTGCTTTTAGACTAATAAAAAAAGCGAGTGAATTAATCGATATGAGTAAGCAAACTGGGGAACATCCTCGATTTGGAGCTACAGATGTTTGTCCGTTGGTTCCCATCTCAGGAATTACCCTAGAAGAAACTGCAACCTATGCTCATAAATTGGGAGAACGAGTTGGTACAGAACTTGGAATTCCTGGTTATTTTTATGAAACCGCAGCAAAAGAAGAAAAACGTAAAAACTTAGCCAATTGCCGAAGTGGTGAATATGAAGGTTTGGCAGCTAAACTATCAGATCCAGAATGGAAACCAGACTTTGGGCCTACAAAATATTCTGAAAATGTTTCTAGAACTGGAATGACAGCAATCTCGGCACGGGATTTTTTAATAGCATATAATGTAAACCTAAACACTACTTCTACCAGAAGAGCCAATGCGATAGCTTTCGATATTAGAGAAGCTGGACGAATGAAACGTGAAGGAAATCCTATTACAGGGAAAAAAGTATTGGATGAAAATGGGGAACCTGTTCGCGTTCCTGGAAAATTGAAAGCGGTAAAAGGTATCGGTTGGTTTATCGATGAATATGGGATTGCACAAATTTCTTATAACCTAACCAACATTACCATCACTTCGATGCACGAAGCCTTTGACGAAAGTTGCAAATCAGCCTTAGAAAGAGGGATTCGGGTTACAGGTTCAGAAATTATTGGCTTGATTCCCTTACAAGCCATGTTGGATGCAGCCGATTATTATTTAATAAAACAAGAACGATCTTTAGGAATTGCTGAAAGTGAAAAAATTAAAATCGCTGTAAAATCTTTAGGATTAGACGATTTAAAACCTTTTAACCCTTCGGAAAAGATTATAGAATATATGTTGGGTACCGATGAAAAGAAACTCATCGATTTTAAACTAGATGATTTTGCCGATGAAACTGCAGGAGAATCTATGGCTCCTGGTGGAGGATCCATTGCAGCTTATGTAGGCGCATTAGGAGTTTCGTTGGGGACTATGGTCGCCAATTTATCAGCTCATAAAGCGGGATGGGATGACAAATGGGAATTCTTTTCAGAATGGGCTGTAAAAGGACAGACATATAAAGAAAAACTTTTGTTTTTGGTAGATGAAGATACCAATGCTTTTAATAAAATTATTGATGGTTTTAGAATGCCAAAAGATTCTGAAGTTGAAAAACAAGCTAGATTAGAAGCCATTGAAGCTGCTACCATATATGCTACCGAAATTCCTTTTCAAGTTATGGAAACCGCATACCATTCTATGGAAGTATCGCAGGCGATGCTTAAAGATGGTTTGCAGAATTCGTTATCAGATGCAGGTGTAGGCATACTTTGTGCAAGGGCTGCAGTTATTGGGGCTTATTTTAATGTACGCATCAATGCAAAAGATATTAAAGACCGAAATTTTGCTGAAGAAATTTTAGCGAAGGCAAAAAACATCTACCAAAAAACTTTAGCTGTTGAAAAAGAGACTATTGAACTTATTGATAGTAAAATGTAAACCCTTTTATTTCCTAATATTTTATTAAAAAGAATGTAATTATGCATTCTTTTTATATATTTGCATAAGTACTTATATTTTTACTTATATGGATTTATTACAAACACTTGGTGAAATAGGATTGGGGTCTCGTTTAAAAAGAATTAGTGATCTGTTAATGAAAGAAACACAACTTCTTTATAAAAATCAGAACATTGATTTCGACCCCTACCTATTTCCTACTTTCAATACCATTATTAAATTAAAGAAAACTACCAATACCGAAATTCGAGAGCTATTGCATATCACGCAACCTGCAGTAACTCAAAATCTAAACAAATTATTAAAACAGGAATTGATTGAATTAAAGATAGATGAATTCGATAAACGTAAAAAGTGGATGACTCTATCTAATAAGGGAGAAAAACTTTTTAATCAATTACAGCCCATTTGGAAAATATTAGATAAAACAGTAAAACAATACACGGTCTTTAAAGCAGATTCCCTGTTGGAACATTTAAATTATTTTGAAGAAAGTATTAAAAACGGAAATTTTATGGAAACGATACAAGAACATATTAAATCAGAATTAGAAATTAAAATAGTTCCCCATGAAAAAAAATATGCCCCCTTTTTTTATGATTTAAATATAGAATGGCTAGAAACCTTTTTTTATGTGGAAGAATTTGACAAAGAAGTGTTAAGCAAGCCTCAACAATATATAGTAGATCTTGGTGGGCATATCTTTTATGCCAAACAAGGAAATGACATTTTAGGAACAGTGGCTTTGATGAAAGAAAGTGAAAAATCTTTCGAACTTACAAAAATGGCAGTAGCTCCTAATCAAAGAGGAAAAAAAATTGGCCAGCAGTTAATGCAATATTGTATCGATTTTGCAAAGGAGAATAATTTTGAAAAACTATTTTTATACTCCAATACCAAATTAGAAAACGCCATTTATATCTACCGTAAATTTGGATTTATTGAAATTCCTGTAGAAAAAGATAGCCCCTATGACCGGAGTGATATAAAAATGGAATTCCCGATAAACAGCAACTAAAAGGCTTGTATATCCTGAAACACAAACCGATAAACAGTCCTTTGGTAAGATAGAACAAGTTGTGGTTCATTAAAAAAAAGACCGAAATGAAGAAACATAGTGCCTTAAAAGTAAGAGAATTGACAAAAGAAGACATAGGATATTTTGTCAATTATTGGTTAGACTCTTCCCCTGAATTTTTAGCTGGAATGGGAGTTGATATTAAAAAAAAGCCAAATAAGAAACAACTTGTTGACTTGGTATCTTCCCAAATTGGAATTCCAATGGAAAACAGAAAATCTTATTTCCTAACTTGGCTAATTAATGATAAACCTATCGGATGTTCCAACGTAAATCAAATTGTATTTGGTAAGCAAGCATTTATGCATTTGCACTTATATCGCAGAGACAATAGACAAAAAGGAATAGGAACTGAATTTGTTAAAAAGTCTCTTGCTTTCTATTTCGAAAATCTGAATTTACAACAACTGTTTTGCGAGCCATATTCTTTGAACCCAGCACCAAATAAAACTATTGAAAAAATTGGATTTAAATTTGTGAAACAATACAAAACAATTCCTGGGGCATCGAATTTTGAACAATTAGTAAACCAATGGAAATTGACAAAAAAACAATACAAAAAAATAACGACACCACAACAACTCCTATAATTGCTTCGCCAGTTCGCTACGCTCGTGTCATTGCTGTTGAATTTCCTATCGGAAATCCAAGCCTTTTTACTAAATTCGTTGCTTAACGAAAAAATCTTATCGGATTTGTCCGCAACGCAATCATAGCCAAAACCCTTAAGCACAATGTAACAAAACGTCTTGTAACAATTAAAAATAAATCTAATTAATATATATTACCGACCTATCTAAAGGTGGAAACTATGGAAGACAATAAAATGCTAAATTATATTAAAGATGTATTAGAAAATATGCCAACTAGCTGGTTGAGTTTAACAACTCATCGACTAGATATTTATGATGAAAAATTGGCTAAAACTCAATTCTTAGAACAATTTGAAATCTTATTTAAGGATAATAATTCTGAATCATCTGCACTCCATAAATTACCTACAGCTTTCGACTATATTCGATTAGGTCATCCATTATCTTGCTTACTCGAATGGGTAATTGCAAATTTAAATAATATAGAACCAAAAAATGCAATCAGTTTTTCATCAAAGACGGTTCCTATTTTGGCAATTCTAAGAAAAAATTTATTAGAAAATAAAAACACCCAAATCATTTACACAGGGGAATTACCAGATTTTTTTGATGTTGAAATACTAAGAAGTATTTATGGTTATAGGTTTGAGTTAAAGAAGGTTGAAAAGGTTGACGAAAATTTCGCATTTAACGGCAGTACCATTTTTATTTTACAACAAGAGGATATTTGTCATTTCGATTTCCTCCCAAATATTGACTTTTTTATCAATCTTCATTCTAAGCTCGGAAGTGTTTTAGTAGTAAATAGTGAACAAAACGAACCTTATATCACAGAAATTCAGCATGTAAGAAGAAGAGAGACCATTGCAATGACACCTGCCAATTGTCATGCTGCCTTAAATTTTCTAATAGATAAGTCTTCTTTTGATACTAAGAAAAGTAATGTCGAGACAAATACTTGTGCTGAGCTGAGCCGAAGTAAAACATTGGTCTTAGATTCAATTGCAGCCATTACCGATACCAATACAAAGGCACTAGTTGCTTCTAGTGGATTATCTATTCAATATGCGATTTTAATGGGGCTAATTCACGATGCCCTAGAAAAACATAAAGGAAAGGCTATCAAAATTATTGTTCCTCCAAATTGTTATGGTGGCACAAATGACCAAGCAAGAAGAGTTGCTGCTTGTATTGATAATGTTGAAGTATTGGATCTACCAGTTGATGGAGATAGCGATATGGTTCAAAGTATTGATATCGTTTTAGATAAAATTGGTAACGAAGATGCTATCCCTTATATAGTCGCTGAAATTCCAACAAATCCTAGAGTTGAAGTTCCAGATCTTGTAAAATTAAAAGATGTATTAAGTCAAGAACGTAAAACAAGTAAGGGTGAAATTGCTATCGATCCTGTTTTTATTTTAGATCAAACATTTTGTCCTAATGTGCACTTTTTAGGGGAAGATGAATTACTCTCAAGGGTTCGGACCATTTCATTTGCTAGTGGATCAAAATTTCCAAGTGGCGGACAATGTACCGCTGGCTATTGTGTTGGGAACAAAAAAGCCGAAGCTTTGATTGAAAAAATAGAATTACATCTAAGAATTTGCGATAATGAGGCTACAGATCTTCAAATGGAAATATTAGCAAAACAAATGCCTTCGATGAAACAAAGAATTCATGATGCTTATAAAAATACACGGGAATTTGTAAACTTTATCAAGGATACTTTACCAGCCGCTAAAATCAATTTTGTTTCAGAAGAATTAGCAAAACAAGGGTTTACCCCTTCCGTGTTTTCATTAGATCTTCCTACCAAAGGTACTACTGAATCAGAAAGAGAATCATACAAAAGGGAATTGAATTTAAAATTAATTGACTTAATGATTACTGAAATCCCACATGAAAGTAAGTACTGTGTGAGTTATGGGCAGTTAAAAGGATGTTATTGGACGATACCTGCAACATCCACTCAAGGAACCACTAAAGAAGGTGACAAAGATTATATTGCCCGTGTTTCACTTTCTCCTAATATGGATCTTGAACTTCATAAAAAAGTCTTTTTAAACTTTGTTGAAAGTATTTAATTATAGTTTGAAGTTGGTGAGAATCTCCCTCTTTATTCATATTATTGAGTGATTTTTCAGAATTACTACGGAATATTAAAAGCTAAAAACATGTATAAAATTTAAGAACCATGGATAATTCAAGAGTATTTAAAATGACAGTTGCAAGTGTCTACCCTCATTATATTCATAAAGCTGAGAAAAAAGGTAATACCAAGGAAGATGTCGACACTATCATTTGTTGGTTGACAGGATATAATCAAAAATCCTTGCAGCAACAAATCGATAAAAAAACTGATTTTGAATCCTTTTTTGCAATGGCACCACAAATGAATCCTAATATTTCCAAAATTACTGGAGTAATTTGCGGTCATCGAGTGGAAGAAATCGAAGATAAACTCATGCAAAAGATTCGATATTTAGATAAGCTAATTGACGAATTAGCAAGAGGTAAGAAAATGGAGAAGATTTTAAGAGTTTAAATTTCATTCTTAATTAAATGAATACCACCATTCGACCAGAAAATGAGAATGATTATAAAGCAGTTTTCCATCTTATTCAAGAAGCATTTAAATCGGAAGTATTAAGCAAACCTAAAGAACAAATCCTTGTGAAACGATTGCGAGAATCAAAAGCTTTTATCCCTGAATTATCTCTGATTGCAGAAGTAGGAAATAAAATCGTAGGACATATATTATTAACAAAATTAAAAATAAAGAATGACCAAAATGAATTTGATTCATTAGCCCTTGCGCCAGTTTCTGTACTTCCCAAATACCAAAGAAAAGGAATTGGAGCAATGCTTATTAATCAAGCCCATAAGAAAGCCAAGGCTTTAGGATATAAATCTATCGTTCTTCTTGGTCACGAGGGCTATTATCCAAAATTTGGATACCAACAAGCAGTTAAGTTTGGAATTGTGTTATCATTTGAGCTCCCTAAAGAAAATTGTATGGTATTAGAACTGATTGAAAATGGTTTAAAGGGCGTACAGGGAAAAGTGGAATATCCTAAAGTATTTTTTGAATAAGATAGTTATATTTGAAAATATAAAGTATTTATTTTTCTGAATTCCTATGATTGAAAAACTTAATAATAAAGACTCTAAGATGGCTATTAAAATACGTTCCGTATTTCAAGCTTCTTATGCGGTAGAAGCCAAATTATTAAAAGCAATAGATTTTCCTCCCTTAAAAAGGCCCCTTGAAAGTTATGTAAAGAGTGACAATGACTTTTTGGGATATCTTAAAAATGAAGAATTAGCGGCTGTCATCGAAATCGATCAAATTAATAACCAAACTCATATTCAAAGTTTAGTAGTACATCCTAAATTTTTCAGACAGGGTATTGCCCGAAAATTAATGGAATTTATATTAAATTCTTACAATTCAAATATATTTATGGTCGAAACTGGAGTAGATAATGGACCTGCTAGTATATTGTATAAAAAATTAGGTTTTAAAGAAGTGAAACAATGGGACACTAAAATTGGTATCCGAAAAATAAGATTTGAAAGAAAAATAAGCTCCTAATTTTTACTTAAAAGAGCCTTGAAAATTCAAGGCTCTTTTTTTATATATGATAAGTTTGTTTTATTTATTCATTACTGGTTTTCCCTTCCCAAACTTGTAATGATTTAGTGTTTAAGGCAACATAATCATCATTTCCAGCTTCTGCTGCTAATTTTAAAGAAGTTTTAGCTGCTTTTATAGCACCTTTTTTATCTCCAGATTTAGCATAGATTAAAGATTGTTGTCTGTAATACCAAAAAGCTGGTTCTTTTCTTATTTCAATAGCTTTATTAATCCAATTTTTAGATTTCTCAATATCTTTATCTGCTTCTAAATAATAAACTGCAGCGGCATAATAATCGTTAGCCGAAGGACCTCCCATTACTCTTTCGATACTCTTAGTTACCATTTTGTCTGTGTTAAATTTAATGTTAACGGCAACATATGTTTTTTCCCATAAAAGACTAAGGTTTGCTGAATCACTTGCAACATCATCAAAAGACATGGTAAAGGTTTCAATATCCATTGGCATAGGATAAATTGGTGCTTTTACTTTAGCAACAACTTTAGTATCGTCCCACTCTTGTGGAGTACCCCAATTAGAAGCATCACTATAAAAATAAAATTCCCAAGATTGTGCACTTGGTTTTGTAAATATAGCATAGGTCCCTGCTTTTACTTCAGAATCCCCAATGGTTACGTCTTCACTAAAAGTAATTTTGGTATTGGCATTAGCCCCTGTTCTCCACATCTTATCATAAGGTACTAATCCTCCAAAGATAATCCTGTCTCGCATGGAAGGCCTTGAATATTCTAAGGTAACATCGGTAAGTCCAACAGTTTGAGTTATTTTTTGTGATGTACTTGGTGCTGGGGTTTTTACTTGAGCAGTTGTATTTATTGTAAATGTTAATACTAAAGCTAAAAGGAATAGTTTTTTCATGAGAATGGTTTTAAATTATTTTTACATTGAATACAAATTTAATTAATTAGTTTGCAAAAACATATTTTAAAAATTAGTATTCTATTATTTTAGCAAAAGTTTAAGACTGTCTGAAAAATTATTTTTAGCAGTAATTCCTTTTAATAATGGCTACGATAAAAAAATTAAATTTTCTAGACAGTTATCTAACGCTATGGATTTTCATTGCTATGGCACTTGGAGTCGGAATAGGATATTTTATTCCTGAGGTTCCAACTATCGTCAATTCTTATAATAGTGGAAGTATCAATATCCCAATTGCAATTGGACTAATATTAATGATGTACCCTCCACTAGCAAAAGTGAATTATTCTTTATTGCCAAAGGTTTTTAAAAACGTAAAAATCCTGAGTATTTCACTATTCTTAAATTGGATTGTAGGTCCAATTTTAATGTTTGTACTGGCAATAACATTTTTAAGAGAGTATCCTGAATATATGGTTGGGCTTATTCTAATTGGACTTGCGCGTTGTATTGCGATGGTATTAGTTTGGAATGATCTCGCAGAGGGTAGCAAAGAATATGGGGCAGGATTGGTGGCATTAAATAGTATTTTTCAAGTTTTCGCCTATAGTTTTTATGCTTGGATATTTATCACCGTACTTCCTCCTTATTTTGGTTTTGAAGGAGCTATTGTAGACATCTCTATTGCAACTATTGCAGAAAGTGTTGCCATATACTTAGGAATCCCTTTTGCTATGGGTTTATTAAGTCGAATATTTATAGTAAGAATTAAAGGAGAAAATTGGTATCAAAACAAATTTATTCCAACTATATCACCAATAACCTTAATAGCTCTTTTGTTTACTATTATTGTTATGTTTTCACTTAAAGGGGAATTGATTATAGAGATTCCGATGGATGTTTTAATCATTGCCATTCCGTTATTGATCTACTTTATTTTAATGTTCTTCATCAGTTTTTTTATCAGTAAAAAAATGGGAGCAGCATACGATAAAAATATATCTATTGCATTTACTGCTACAGGGAATAATTTTGAATTAGCCATTGCAGTTGCTATTGCTGTATTTGGATTAAATTCTGGACAAGCTTTTGCTGGAGTAATTGGCCCCTTGGTTGAAGTTCCTGCTTTAATTTTACTGGTTAGAGTTGCCTTTTGGCTTCGGAAAAGATATTATTAGTCCTTTATTTTAATTATTAAATTCCTTATTTGTAAGTTTTATCCTATTTAATAAACATTTCATCGAATATATACTGCTTGTAATCGATATTTTTGTTCTTTTACTCTTAAGTCTCCAAAACATGTACTTATGGAAATAGATAGAAACAAATATGTAAATAGAGAAATTACAGTAACATTTGCTCCAAAAAAATGTATTCATGCCGAAAACTGTGCAAAGGGTCTTTCTACAGTCTTTAGAACCTCCATATTGCCTTGGATCAATTTAGAAGGAGCTGAAACCAATAAGATCATCTCACAAATTAAAAAATGTCCCTCTGGTGCTTTAGACTTTTGTTATAACCATGTAAAAGTTTCTGTCTAAGTTAATTTTTTAATAAATAAATCATAGTCTTAAACAATTTTTATAATCTTGCGGTGTTAAAAAATAAACTCCTACCTTTATATTATGTTTAAAAATATCTTTTTTTTAGTATTATTATTTATTTCTTCATTCTCCATTGTTGCACAAGAGAATAATTTAGAAAATCAATTTAATGAAGTTTTAAAAAAATCGAACAACTATCAAGAATATAAAGTCATAAAGAAAGTTGAAATCAACTCCCTTAAAAAAAACGTATTAGATACAGTTGCAGCTTTAGAACAAAATTTAATTTCCTACTCTACAGAAATTGAAAAACAAAAAAGTACGATTTCTAGTCTTAACAATGAATTAGAAACCACAAAAAATGAGTTAACCGTATCTAAGAAAAAAGAAGAGGGAATAGAACTAATGGGTGTTCTAACCAATAAATCTACTTATAATACTGTTGCGTTTTCTCTAATAGGGATATTACTCTTTACTATTTTTGTATTGATTTATAAATTCAAGAATAGCAATAGTGTTACAAAATCGACTCTTAGTAAATTATCTGAAACTGAAGAGGAATTAGATTCCTTTCGACAAAAAACTATAGAACGTGAACAACAGTTAAGAAGAAAACTTCAGGATGAAATTAATAAAAATAAAGATTCTTAATTAATATTTAATCTTCGAGTCTAATAATTTTAGCTCCAATGGCACGTAAACGCTCATCTATATTTTCATAACCTCGATCTATTTGCTCTATATTATGTATTGTACTAGTCCCTTTTGCAGATAAAGCCGCAATTAGTAGTGAAACTCCAGCACGTATGTCTGGAGAAACCATATTTGTAGCTTTCAATGAACTTTTAAAGTCGTGCCCTATTACATTCGCTCGATGTGGGTCACATAAAATTATTTTTGCTCCCATATCAATTAATTTATCTACAAAGAATAATCGACTTTCGAACATTTTTTGATGAATTAAAACAGACCCTTTTGCTTGAGTAGAAACTACCAAAACAATACTTAATAAATCTGGAGTAAATCCTGGCCAAGTAGCATCAGATATTGTCAACATAGAACCATCGATATATCCTTGAATTTCATATCCATCTTCTTGTGCAGGAATATAGATATCATCTCCTCTTTTTTCGATTATAATTCCTAATTTTCTAAAGGTATCTGGAATTAGACCTAAATTTTCCCAACTAACATCTTTGATCGTAATCTCACTTTTAGTCATTGCTGCTAAACCAATCCAACTACCAATCTCAATCATATCTGGCAAAACAGTATGTATACATCCTCCTAGTTGTTCCACCCCTTCAATAGTAAGCAGATTAGAACCTACTCCACTAATTTTAGCTCCCATACTATTCAGCATTTTACAAAGCTGTTGTAAATAAGGTTCGCAAGCTGCATTATAAATAGTAGTTTTTCCTTTAGCTAAAGCTGCAGCCATAACGATATTGGCAGTTCCTGTAACAGAGGCTTGGTCTAACAACATATAAGTACCTGTTAAACCATTCGGTGCTTCCACACCGTAAAAACTTTCTTCTTTAATATATCTAAAAGTAGCTCCTAATTTAATGAATCCTTCAAAATGAGTGTCTAATCTTCTTCTTCCTATTTTATCTCCTCCAGGACGTGGAATATATCCTTTTCCAAAACGGGTTAATAATGGACCAACAATCATAATAGACCCTCTAATAGAACTGCCTTCTTTTTTAAATTGTTCAGACTCTAAATAACTTAAATTTAATTCGTCTGCTTTAAAAGAATAACTTCCTTTATTTAGCTTATGGATTTTAACTCCTAAATTCTTAAGAATCTTAATCAGCATATTTACATCACGGATGTCAGGAATATTATTAATAACAATCTCTTCAGAAGTCAATAATACAGCACATAAAATTTGAAGCGCTTCATTTTTTGCTCCCTGAGGTGTTATTTCACCTTGTAATTGATGTCCTCCTTCAATTTGAAAAGTTCCCATGAATGCAGTAGGTTTTGTCTGGTTTATTTTAATTTATAGGTAGAAAGTTTTGATAATACCCTTCATTTCTTTCTATAAATAACTAAGATATAAAATCAATATTGTTTAAAAAACAATTAGTAACGTTTTCTGGGACGATTTTTATTAATAGGAGTCGTTTTCTTGGCTTTGTAGTTTTTCTTGCTACCATAGCTTTTTTTGTTTTTTAGGATGGTCATGGTATCCAACAATTTTTCATCACTCCCTTTTAGGTTAATTTTACCATCAGAAAGTTCGAATAAATGTTTAAAAATCACATCGTCTTCTACAGTATCTTTATTCCAATTTAAGAAACATTTTTTCATGTGATTGGCTATGGTAATTACCAAAGCTTCTTTCATATCGCCATCTTCCCAACCAATTGCAATATCGATCATTCGTTTAATATTATTTCCGTAGAAACGATATTTAGGGAAATTTTGAGGATACGCTAAAGACTTTGGGTGCTCCTGTAATTCTTCTCTGGATGGTTTTTCGTAAGGAGAATCTACATCCAATTTAAAATCTGAAATGATAAATAATTGATCCCAAAGTTTATGTTGAAAATCTGGCACATCCCGCAAATGTGGATTTAAATTTCCCATTACAGCGATAATGCCTTTTACCACTTTATTGCGTTCTTCTTTATCTTCGATGGAAATAGCATGGTCCACCATTTTTTGAATATGTCTCCCATATTCAGGTATTATGAGCTTAGGTCGCTCCGAGTTATATTCAATTTCGTATATCAAAATAATAAGGATAATGTTGTGGTTTATTTGATTACCGCCAACGTGTTATTTTTTTCTGAAGTAATTTTCTTAATAGACCTGCAAAATACTAATTTTATAAAGAAATAACTCCCTCTACTTTAGAAACTTCAATATATTTCTGAATTACAGCATCTGGTGAATCCAGATTTACTTTAATAGAAAGACTTGTATAGGTTCCTTTTGAAGAATCTCGTGTTTTAATCTCTGCGTTTGTACTATCGAAAATTGCTTCTATTTCTGCTATTTTTTCAAGACTAGCAGGTACTATAAATTTATACAAATAAATTGAAGGCCAATTAGTATCCGTTTCAAGCTGGGATTTTAGCCTTTTATAAAATTCTTCTGTTTTTTTGTCTGATTTCATTTGCATTAATAAATAGTTAACAAAGATAGGCTAACGATATTTATTTACGTTCTTTGTAGGATATCTTTAACTAATGCCAAAAAAAATTGTAATAACTGGGGGTCCTGGCACAGGAAAAACCTCCTTAGTTTCTTTTCTTTTAAAACAAGGATATCAATGTATGCCAGAGATTTCACGTGAAATAACTGTTGAAGCTCAAAAAAATGGAATTGAACAATTGTTTTTAAAAGATCCCATTCTTTTTAGCCAAAAACTTTTAGAAGGCAGAATGAAACAATTTCATGATAATCAAAATTTAAAAAAAACATTTTTATTTTTTGATCGTGGCTTACCAGATATTACTGCCTACATGGATTATACAAATACGCTTTATCCAGATCATTTTTTAAAAACTTGCCATTCGTTAAAATATGATTTAGTATTTCTATTACCTCCTTGGAAAGAAATTTACAAACAAGATAATGAACGTTATGAAACTTTTGAAGAAGCCAAAATAATCCACGATTATCTATTAAAAGGATATGAAAAATATGGGTATCGTGTTATAGAAATTCCTTTTGGCAGTTTAGAAAATAGAAAAGAATTCATTTTTAATAAATTAAGAGAATTGTAGTTGAAACATCCAATTCAAATACTTGAAAAATATTGGGGTTATACTCGTTTTCTTCCTATGCAAGAAGAACTTATAACTTCTGTATTAAATGGGAAAGATAGTATCGCATTACTTCCAACGGGTGGAGGAAAATCTGTTTGTTTTCAGATTCCTGCTTTAGTACAAGAAGGAATTTGTATTGTTGTTTCGCCTTTAGTAGCATTAATGAATGATCAAGTTACTGCTTTAAAAAAAAAGGGAATTAAAGCCCTTGCAATTACTGGAGGAATTAAGTTTCAAGATTTAAACATCCTTTTAGACAATGCCATTTATGGAAACTATAAATTTTTATACCTCTCTCCCGAAAGACTAAAACAAGAGCTTGTTCAAAATGCAATAAGACAGATGGGGGTAAATCTTTTTGCAATAGATGAAGCGCATTGCATTTCGCAATGGGGAAACGATTTTAGACCTGCTTATAAGAACATTGATGTTCTTAGAACATTACATCCCTTAGTGCCTTTTATTGCTCTTACAGCGACCGCAACTCCTGAGGTTTTAGAAGATACTATAAGTCAATTACATTTAGAAAAACCCTCCATTTTTAAGAGTTCTTTTGTTCGTAAAAACCTATCATATCAAGTTATTAAAGAAGACGACAAACTTTATAGAGTAGAACAGTTACTTAAAAACAACTCTGGTTCTGCTATTATTTATGTTCGCAGTAGAAAACTCTCGGTAGAGATAAGTAATCAATTAAATAGTTTAGGAATATCCAGTAATTTTTATCACGGAGGTATTGCTACTGAAGAAAAACAAAATCGATTAGAAGATTGGTTAGCTGGTAAAAAAGAAGTCATGGTAGCCACCAACGCTTTTGGAATGGGAATAGATAACCCTGAGGTTAGATTTGTTTTTCATATTCAATTACCCGAAAGTTTAGAAAGTTATTTTCAAGAAGCAGGCCGTGCTGGTAGAGATCAAAACTACGCAAGTGCTATTATACTTTACAATGACTATGATAAGGTTTTGATAAAAAAACAATTTATAGATTCCCGCCCTAATACATCTGAAATAAAAGTGTTGTATCGTAAAATGAGTAATTATTTTCAAATTTCTTATGGGGAAGGTGAATTTACAAATCATAGTTTTAGTTTTACAGATTTTTGTAAAACCTATAACTTAAATAACCTACTTACATATAATGGTTTAACTGCATTAGATCGACTTGGTGTTTTGCAACTTTCCAAACAGTTTGGCAGAAAAACGATTTTAAAATTTTTATTGGATTCAGATAAAATTCTGAAGTACTTTCAAACCGACCTCACTATAGCTATTATAGGAAAGACAATTCTTAGACTATATGGTGGTATTTTTGAATCTCCTACTGCGATAAACCTAGAACTCATCGCTTCTAAAACGGGACAGAATATAGAAATTATCATCAACTCTTTAAAAAAAATGGAGAGAGATCTTGTCATCGAATTAAAATTACGACATACAGATTCGACAATCACTTTTAATGTTCCTAGAGAAGATGATAAAACCATAAATGTAGTTTCAAAAGAATTAGAAGCTTTAAATAATAAGAAAAAGGAAGAAGTAAAAGCAGTTTTAAATTATATAGAAAATTCTACGATTTGTAAAAGTCTTCAGTTAGTAAGCTATTTTGGAGAAAGCAATTCGCAACCCTGTGGGGTTTGTTCTGTATGTGCATCTCAACAATCTATACCTAGTAAAAAAGAAACGATTCTTATTTCTGAAAAAATTCAATTATTATTAGAAGAGAATGAAATGACATCCAGAGAAATTTCAGAAAAACTTACTTTTACAGAATCAAAAATCCTTGTGGTATTACGTTTGTTACAAGATGCTACAAAGATTAAAATCAATACAAAAAATCAATATTACTTAAACTAATGAGAGACTTACGAATTATATTTATGGGCACACCTGGATTTGCGGTAGGTGTTTTACAAATGTTAGTAGAAAATAAAAAGAATATAGTAGGTGTAATCACTTCGCCAGACAGACCTGCAGGAAGGGGGCGTAAGGTAAAGGAGTCTGATGTAAAACAATATGCAAAATCGCAAAACTTACCTGTTTTACAACCCACTAACCTTAAGGATCCTGAATTTTTAGAAGAACTAAGAAGTTTAGAAGCTAATTTACACATCGTTGTTGCTTTTAGAATGTTACCAAAAGTAGTTTGGGACATGCCAGAATTTGGAACTTTTAATTTACACGCTTCACTTTTACCGCAATATAGAGGTGCAGCACCAATTAACTGGGCAATAATTAATGGAGAATCTAAAACTGGAGTCACCACTTTTTTTATTGATGATAAAATAGATACCGGTGCAATTATATTAAAGAAAGAGGTTTTAATTAGCGATACCGAAACCATTGGTAGCTTACACGACACTTTAATGGATTTAGGTGGAGCGTTGGTTATAGAAACTGTTGAATTAATAGAAGAAGATAAAGTTAGCACAATAGACCAAATTGAAAATAACGAACTTAAAAGTGCTCCAAAGCTAACCAAAGAAAACACAAAAATTGATTGGAGTCTATCCGTTGAAAAGATAGACTCATTTATTAGAGGATTAAATCCATACCCCGCTGCTTGGAGTATACTTTTTAATAATGATGAAGAGTTAAAAGTGAAAATATACAATTGTAAGCCAGAAATAGAATCACATTCTTTTGCTATAGGATCATTATTAGTTTCTAATAAAGAAGTGAAAATTGCGGTATACAATGGGTACCTTACTATTAAAGAAATGCAAATTCCTGGGAAGCGAAAAATGGATATTAAATCGCTTTTAAATGGATATTCCTTTGAAGAAAATTCAAAAATGATGTAAAGCCCTACTATAGTTGAATTCATTTAAAACTATAAAAATAGGCGTGCTTTATTAACAAACTATCAAAGTTATTAACAAAAAACGCGATTTACCCCACTATTACTTGCGTGAACCGATATTCCTGTTAAATTTGTAGAAACAATTAATGAAAGTTTAACCAACATTTTAATTTTTAAAATTTATGAACAAATCAGATTTAATCGACGCAATGGCAGAACAAGCTGGAATTACAAAAGCAGCTGCAAAAAAAGCATTAGAAACAATGCTTAACGAAATTGAAGGATCTTTAAAAAAAGGTAATAGAGTTTCTTTAGTAGGCTTTGGTTCTTGGTCAGTTTCTAGAAGAGCTGCAAGAGATGGTAGAAACCCTCAAACAGGTGCTACTATTAAAATTAAAGCTAAAAACGTTGTAAAGTTTAAAGCAGGTTCAGATTTAAGTAATAGTGTAAACTAATACTTCAAAATTTTGCTTTAAAAAAGTCTCCTATCGAAAGATATTTGGAGACTTTTTTTATTCTTGTATTTTACTCATTTTACAAAAATGTTGTTTTTTATTAAATTAATACTTAACTTTAAGTATTCAAAAAATAATAAAATGACTATTCAAAAACCAGAAAAAGGGGCATTATTGGTTGCGGAACCTTCCATTATTGGTGACATTTCATTTAATCGGTCTGTAGTTTTATTAGCTGAATATAACAAAAATGGTTCTGTAGGTTTTATACTTAATAAACCCTTAGAATATAAACTCAATGACTTTATACCTGAAATAAATTCTTCTATAACGGTCTATAACGGTGGACCAGTTGAACAGGATAATCTTTATTTTATCCATAAAATTCCTGAATTAATTCCTAATAGTGTAGAAATTTCGAATGGCATTTACTGGGGAGGCGATTTTAAAGAAATAATTTCTTTACTTCAAGATAATAAATTAAAGGAATCTGAAATACGATTTTTCTTGGGTTATTCTGGTTGGTCTAATGATCAATTAGAGCAGGAATTAGAAGTAAATAGCTGGGTTATCATTACCAATGAGTACAAACAAGAAATTTTAGGAAAGACAGGTTCCAATTTCTGGAAAGAAAAAATGATTGAGTTTGGAGGGGATTATTTAATTTGGTCTAATGCTCCAGAAAACCCTAATTACAATTAACAAGTCTTTTATTGTAATCTAGCAATCGCATTTAATTTTTGTAGTAATTCTTTCGCAACTGTTGAAGCATATTCCTTTTTTTTATAATTTGTAACTGGTTGTATTCCATGGATAACATTAGTGATAAACAATTCATCTCCTTTTTGAAGATCAAAAGGTGAAATCGACTTTTCGATTAGTGTATATTTTTCAGATTGATTGCAAATTGAAATTATTTGTTTTCGCAGTACTCCTCTAAGACAACCATCATTAATACTTGGGGTAATTATTTCATTTCCCTTTACTAAAAATATATTTCCATTAAGTGCTTCTACTACTTGTTTCTTTTCATTAAGAAGTATGCAGTTATCATATTCGTTTTCTTTTGCGAAAATACTTCCTAATATATTGATAACTTTAGCATTGGTTTTTAAAGTTGAAAGTAGACTAGAATGTATATAATAATCTTTAAAAAGTTCTACGTTATAGGAACTATCCTTAAAAATATAAAAAGATTCCTCAAGGTTTTCAACCGTTACAAAATAATCAACTTCATTAGTAATTGGTGTATACTTCCCTCCTGTCTTTCGATTAATAAATAGTTTTGCTCTAGCATTTACAATGTCATTATTGGGTACTTCGATTGTTTTAAGTATTTCTTTCTCTAAAAATTCCATCGAAAAATTCATAGGAATTTCCATTCTTAAAATACGCATCGATGCCATTAATCTAAAATAATGATCTTCCCAGAATAGAATTTTTCCGTTAGATATGCGCAAAGTTTCAAAAAGTGCATCTCCGTATTGAAGTCCACGATTATTAAAAGAAATTACTTCTTCACTACTATTTAATATATTTCCGTTATAATTAATCATAAAAAAACCGTCTCATTAAATTAAGACGGTACAAATATAGTTTTTAGATAGAGTTTAAACTGATCCCAAAATATGTTTTAATTCAGAAATCATATTTTCCCACAGCATTTTCCCCTCCTCTATTTCGTCTTCTTCCGCAAAATCTGTAACCATTATAGATACATCCTTTGTAATTTCATCCACTTGGATACGCATTTCAAAATAATAATCGGTGTCCTCATCTTCCATCCATTGGAATCTAATATACTCCGATTTTTTATTTGTGATTAGTTTAGCTATTTCTTCACTTCCCTCCCAAATAAAAGTAAAAAACTTACCTCTAGAGTTCACATTATCTGCATACCATTCCTGCATTCCAGAAGGCGTTGAAATATATTGATATAGTAATGAAGCAGATGCGTGTATCGGAAACTCCATTTCATATTTTATTTTGTCTTCCATAATTTCTTAATTAGCCGAAGCCCAATATATAGATTAAATACTTCTTGTAAAAGAAAGTAGGAAAAAATATTAATTAATGTTTTATTAAAAATTAATAGAATTTTTATATAAAAAATATAAGGAATGTTTGCTCTAGTTTAATTTGTTACTATCTTTGCAGTCGCTAAAATTTTTGGCGAGGTAGCTCAGCCGGTTAGAGCGCAGCATTCATAATGCTGAGGTCGGGAGTTCGAGTCTCCCTCTCGCTACAACAACAATCCCCCTTTTAAGGGGGATTTTTTTATGCTTAAAATAAAATAATTATCTTTCCACGTATTATATAATTATTATTTTCATTTCTTAACTATAAAAATCACACGGATCTATACTTATGCTTCAAAGTAAAACAATAAGTATAACAGGAGGTAGCGGTCATTTGGGGAGTTGTTTGATTCAAATGTTACTTCAAAAAAAATATATGGTTAATGCTCTTTATTATCAAGCAAGACCAACCATACATCATCCCAATCTTAATTGGATAAAAGGCAATATTTTAAGTGTTGAATCTCTATACAAATTTCTTTCCAATTCCTCATTAATCATTCATTGTGCAAGCGTCATTTCTCTTGGAAATAAAGATGAACAAACTGTTTATAATAGCAATGTAAAAGGAACAGAAACCGTTATCAATTCTTGTTTAAAGCATAAAGTTAAGATGATCTATATTAGCTCTTCAGCAGCGGTAATTGAATCTAAAGAAAATGAAGTGTTTAATGAAAATAGACCCTACAAAACTAAAAACGATTTTTTATATGCATGGACAAAAGCACTGTCTGAAAAGAAAGTATTGGCTGCTGTTAAGAAAAATAATTTAGATGCATTTATTATTCGTCCATCTGCTATTATTGGCCCTCCAGATTTTAAACCCTCCTATTTTGGGAATACTATTTTAGCAATTGCTAATAACAAAATTCCTGCAATTACTAATGGCGGTTACGATAAAGGAGAAACAGGAGAGATATATTTGGTAAGTGGGAAGTACTATAGTTTAAAGCAAATAGCAAAAATAGCTAACCCAGATAAAAAACCCATTAGTGTTTCAGTAAATTTATTAATTCGCATGCTACCATTAATAACTATCTACACTAAATTGTTTACAATGCATTGGCCAATTACAAAAGAAAGTCTTGTTACTTTAAAACTTGCTCCAAAACAAATGGATTGCTCCAAAGCAATAAATAAACTAGATCATAAAATCCGACCATTATCTGAAACCATTCAAGATTTATTGATTTGGTTTAGAAAAGAACAAAACCTATGAACTTAGAAGTTTTTAATATAATCTGCTTAGTTTGGACAATATTTGGAATTTCATCCTTTGTCTTATTACAGTTTGTTAGAGCACCCTATGGAAGGCATATTAAGAAAGGATGGGGGCCAGAAATTTCAAATAAAATAGGATGGATTGTTATGGAGCTACCATCTTTCCTTATCCTCTTATATTTTACTATAATTTCTAGTCAAAGTAATTATGCATTTATGTTAAGTTCTCTTTGGCTTTTACATTATTTTAATAGAACTTTTATTTACCCTTTTAGAATCCATACTAAAAGAAAAAAAATACCTCTAGCTATAGTAATTTCTGCTATTTTTTTTAATACCGTAAATGCCAGTTTAAATGGATATTTTTTATCAGTTTTAGAACAATATGACAGCTTTTCATTTCAACATTGGAACTTTTATTTAGGTCTTATTTTATTTGTTATCGGCTTTATAATTAATCAAATAAGCGACACCCTTTTAATTAGACTTCGGAAACCAGGAGAAATTGGATATAAAATTCCTAAAAAGTTTCTTTTTAAATACATCTCCTGTCCTAATCATTTTGGAGAACTCACACAATGGGCTGGTTTTGCGATAATGGCTTGTAATTTTCCTTCCTTAACTTTCTTTATTTGGACAGCAGCTAATTTATTACCAAGAGCAGCAGGACATCATCAATGGTATCAAAAACATTTTGCTAATTATCCTAAAAACCGGAAAGCCCTTATTCCAAAAATATGGTAAATTAGCAATAAGTAAAATATTAAAGTCATTTTCTAAGAGTTTTATAATTTGGATGTAAATAAATTTTCTGAAAAAATACTAGCCTATAAATGGGTTATTATCCTGCTTGTACTAGCTACTACCCTATTTTTCGGAAACCAAGTAAGCCAACTTAAAATTGATGCTGACATATTACGATCCCTACCTGATGATGACCCAGATGCAACGCTGTTAAAAAGTATCGGTGAAGCTTTTGGAGGAAATAATATGGGTATCATTATTCTTGAAACAGATAATATCTATCAAACTTCTGTACTAGAACATGTCCAGATTCTTACCGATACAGTGACTAATATTGAAGGAATTTCATCGGTTTCTAGCCTTACCAATATCATTAATATTAAAGGTGGTGATTATGGAATTGAAGTTGGGAAATTAGTAGATGAATATGAAATGCCCAAAACTTCAGAAGATTTTCAAGAATTAAGAAATAACATCTTAGTGAATGAAATGTACAAAGGTTCTATTGTTTCTGAAGATGAGTCTTCTACTTTAATTATTTTCACTTTAGAAGAAGATGCAGATGTAAATATTGTTGCGAAACAAATAATAGATAAAACGGAAGCATTACAATTACCCGAAAAGCTTTATTATATAGGTTCTCCAATGCTGGTTACTTATATTTCAGATTTAATGAAAAGGGACTTAAGCAAGTTATTGCCAATCGCCTTTTTAGTGATTGCTATCGTTTTATTTTTAAGTTTCAGATCATTTATTGGAGTCCTATTACCTCTGTTAACAGCCGTAATATCGATCATTTGGAGCTTAGGAATGATGGCTTTTTTAGGCTATAAAATGTCTATGATATCCAATAACATTCCAATTATTTTATTGGCTGTGGGGAGTGCTTATACTATTCATGTCATAAACAGAATCAATCAAGTAAAAGAAACTGGCCATCCAAAAGTAGTGAGCACTGCTTTGTCCTTTGTAATAATACCCGTGATATTAGCTGCCATAACTACTATTATAGGCTTTATATCTTTTATTTTCGGTGCCTATCTAGAAATGATAATAGACTTTGGAATTTTTACTGCCTTAGGAACATTTTTCGCTTGCTTATTATCTATCTTCTTTGTGCCTGTAATTATGGATCTTTTTAAATCTAAAAAGAAGAAGATCCTAAAACAAAATAAGCAGTCTCTATTAACAAATAGAATACTTCAGCCATTAATCAAGGTTTTGTTTAACTATACTAAAACCATTTTTGCCTTTTGGTTGCTTTTATTAAGTATAAGTGTACTAGGAATATTTTCCATCAATCGCAGTGTTGATATTCAAGAATACTTTAATAAAGACAACCCCACTCGTTTAGCTGAAAATATCATGGTTGAAAAATTTGGAGGAACCAAGCCCGTATTTGTTCAGTTTAAGGGGGATATGCAAAAACCAGATGTATTGAAAAAAATGATTCAAACATCCAATTATATGAAAGAAAGTCCAGATATTAATACTACTATGTCTGTTGCTACATTAATTTTCGAAATAAATTATGCCATATCAGGTTCCCGTGGAATCCCCGATAGTCAAGAAAAAATTGAACAACTTTGGTTTTTATTGGATGGCAATGAGGTGATGAATCGATTTGTAAATGAGGATCTAAATGAAGGAATTATTATTTCAAAATTCAAATCTCCTGATAATGAATCTAAAAAGGCGTTTTCTAAATATATGCATGATTTTATTGATGAAAATTCAACTGAAGACTGTCAAATTGCAATAACAGGAATGCCATTTGTCGATATTACCATGGACAATAGCCTTGTTAAAAGCCAAATAGGAAGTATTTCCATAGCAATATTTTTTGTGATTATTTTTGTTGGATTTATTCTTAAGTCTTGGCAAAGTGGAATTTATACTTCCATACCCATAATTGCAGCCATTATTATTTTATTTGGTGTAATGGGACATACTGGTATTTCATTAAACATCGCTACGGTACTTGTTGCTAGTGTTGCACTGGGTATTGGAATTGATTATTCTATCCATATCTATTCTCATTTTAACGCATCCTATCAAAAAAATAAAGACCTTCGAAAAGCCATTGAAGATTCTATTTTAATAAGTGGAAAGGCTATTATCATAAACGTAGTTTCAGTATCTGCTGGGTTTTTGGTTTTAATTTTTTCAGATATGGTGCCCTTGCAATATTTTGGGATACTTATCGCAATAAGTATGATAAGTTCTTGTTTAGGCGCATTAACTTTACTTCCAGTAATATTAATTGTTGCAAATCGAAAAAAATTACATTAAATGAATTGTATTAAGATCCTTTTATTTATAAGCATACTATTTATCTGTACAAGTGCACTATATGCTCAGGATGCAGCTTCTTTACTCCTAGATATGGATGAAATTATTGGCGCTCCAAAAGACAAGGTCGCTGTTGTTAATATGATTATTACTGATAAGTCTGGTAAAGTAAAAAACAGAGAAGCCTCCTTAAAACAAAAAGGAAGATTTAAAAAATTATACCGATACACCAAACCTGAAAAACAAGCCGGAATTGCAACTTTATCCCTTCCAGATAATGCTATTTGGTTATATATGCCTGCTTTTGGAAAAGCAGTTAGAATTAATTTATTAAGTAAAAGTCAAGCTTTTAATGGCACCGATTTTTCGCATGAAGATATGAGTGGGATCCCGTATATCGAAAGGTATACTCCAGAATTAATCAATTCTAAAAATCCAGATTTTTATGTTTTACAATTAATCCCAAAATCTAAAAAATCCAAATACACAAAAATCATTTTGACCTTAGATAGAACTGTACATTATCCATTAAAAATGGAGTATTTCGATAAGAATAATAAGTACTTTAAAATCGCAACCTACACTTATGAAAAAAAGGATAGTTATTGGTATGCAAAAGAAGTATTAATGACCGATCTCATCAAGAAGCATTCTACAAAAATTATACTGACAGATGTAAAATTTGATCAAGGCATTAATGATGATGAATTTTTGGTTGAAAACCTAAAGCAATAGTTTTGTTTGATAAATCAATCAATAAAATCATAAGTATATTTCACAAAATCATCGCTTTCCAATAATGTTTTCAGATTTAAAAGAGTATTAAAAGGAGTATCCTCAACAAACATATTTGCTAACCAAGTTGGAATACTTCCTCCTGGATCAATTTGCATAGAAAAAGTTACATGGATCTTATCATTAGATAACCTTTTTATTTTCCAATATCCATTTCCTTTAACCCTAACAAATTTATCATCTAATGCTAAATAATCTTCAAGTATTTCAATATCGACCGTCAACGTTTTAGTTTTAGATTGCCATCTAAATCTATTTAAATAAATACCATCTCGATTTTTATATGGAAAAGGGGCTTTTGCAACTGAATAATATATCTGAAGGGTATCGCCAGTTCTTTCTAATAAATTAGCTTCCTTAATATTATGCCCCCATTTTGGAAATATTTCAATAGTATTTAAAACAGAAATAAAATTATGTATGGAAGAATTTACAGTTACTGTCCCTTTAAATGTATCAAATTTATTTTTGTCTTCACTTTTTGAAAACACTTTAATACTATCTGTATCCTTAATTAATTTCCAGTCTTCTTGTGAAAACAAGAAGCTACTCTGAAATAGTAGGAATACCAATAAAACGATTCTTTTACTCAACATAAGGTTCATTTATTACTTCAATATTTGAGGGGATTTTATAATTAAATTTTTCTAAGGCAAAACCCCATTCATTAATCAAAATATCCAATTGTCTTTTTGAAATAACATGCTTGTTTTTTTTATAGTTTTTTAAATTACTTATATATATTTCAAAATTAGGAACTGCCTCTGAATGCCCCTCTAATTGTAGGGTATCATAAATATATTCTAAAACCTCAGCTGGTTTTTTCTCAAGTTTTTCGAATGAAACTTCAACCAAGTTTGCTTTAGGAATAAGCTCTTTTTGCTCCAAATAATCACTCATTATCTTTTTGTAAACATCTATAATCTTTTGGTCTATTTCTTCCTGTGAAATATCCTGCAATTGAAGTGGAGGTAACATTTTTTTATAAAAATTCTGTGTAGATAAAAAAACCTCGATTGGATTTCTGTGAATATGAATAAACTTAGCATTAGGAAACATTTCCAATAATATTTTTATTCGACCTGTATTTGGTGGATTCTTGGAAAGAAATCGTTCTCTTCTAGTATTTTTTAATGCCTTTTTTATCAATAATTTGTAATTCGACTTCCATTTTTCTAATTGATTTACAACAATATTTTTAAATCCTATATATTCTTCATAATAACGCAGCATATTTTTAGGAAACATCCAGAAAAAATAATAACAAATTGGAATTTTATCCCCTAAGGCAAACTCTTCTTCTTGAGGTAATGAAGAACCCAGTGAAACATTGTCCCCTTTTCTTGTTCCAGGAATTAAAAGTTTTGAAAAACCCAAAAATAAAAAACGCCCTAATTTGTTGAATAAGGTATCTGGAAAAACACTTTGGTAGGTAGTTACATAGGCCATTTGAGGATCTTGACATAGTAAATTATGCAAATGCGTTGTACCACTTCTCCAATGCCCTAAAATAAAAATTGGGGCCTTTTTTATGGTTTCTTTTCGATATTTATGGTTAATAAAAAACCTTTCGTAGGTTCGAAATGGCAAGTTGATTAAATTAATAAGTACAATTACAATAAGTTTTGGATAATACTTAATTGGTATTTTATTTTTATTAATTAAATCAACTAATATTTTAAATGAATATCCAACTGCGGGAGGTAATAAAATTCCTTTTTTATTATTTTTCACTAAGCTCATTCTTTAATTCAACTTATTTAGTATTATATGGAATAGCATTATCCTGGATTAAATTTAATGAAAATTTAAAAAAGGCAATTGTTTCGGCATCATTTAATTTTTTCTACTTGAAGAGCTATTAAAAAAATAAGTATATTGTTTGTCATAAATATAAACCATTATAATGACTAACTTCTCTACTTTTTATAAGTCAGCTTTACTATTATTTACTTTTACATTTCTATCAACATCTGTCTCCCTAGCCCAAGATAAAGACAATCAAACTACAGATAGCACCCAAGTTAAAGATATTACAATTAAAATTAATGATATTCCTGAAGAGACCGAAAGGCTAGGTCAACGCATCATTAAATTAAAAGAAATTTTAAAACCAAGTTCTAATATTTCTGAAGTTGATTCCTTGCTCGTTATTGCTTCTACTGAAATAAATCATAAAAAAGATTCTCTTTATATACAACTTAAAGAAATTACTCGTAGAGATTTAAAAGTTAAAAAAGTAGCATGGCTAAATTATCGTACTCGTTTAAAAGGGTATCAAGAAGTTCTTAAAACTAGAACAGATAATATTAGTGAG
>MAAC01000729.1_pt1 | contig 27794 bp, 14 predicted proteins | sample 1115981 | NCBI WGS metagenome assembly MAAC01 (sample SAMN04961126, study PRJNA320927) | seawater metagenome | isolation source: sample BD02T64 sea water enriched with oil for 64 days | place: USA:Gulf of Mexico | collected 2013-07-27
AACGAGTAGACCTACCTCAAGACCAACGAGTAGACCTACCTCAAGACCAACGAGTAGACCTACCTCAAGACCAACGAGTAGACCTACCTCAAGACCAACGAGTAGACCAACATCTAGGCCATCAACAAGCCGTGGGACATCAAGATCAAGTAGCCGACGAGGTGGGCGCAACTAATTATTATACTCCATATTTTTATAAATTCTATGAGAAGATTCACTTTTGCATTCATAGCCATATTTGCTGTGAACGCCACAATTGCACAGGATATTACAGACGGTCTCAGATATTCTTCTGATGCAAACACTGGAACTGCACGTTTCAACGCTTTAAGCGGAGCTTTTGGAGCTCTTGGAGGAGATTTTTCCGCAATTGGAATTAACCCTGCCGGTGGTGCAGTGTTCATTAAGTCGATGGCGGTTGTCTCTATTTCTGGCAATGACAGCGAAAATGAAGCAACCTACTTTAGCACCAAGACCAAAAGCATTAACACCGACATAAATTTGAATCAGGCCGGAGCGATTTTTATTTTTAAAAACCCTTCTGAAACATCGAAGTGGGGTAAATTTGCCCTAGGCGTGAACTACCAAACTACTCAAAATTACGATAATCAATTGTTCATAAAAGGCACAGGGAACACTTCTATAAGTTCCTTTTTCTTAAATCAGGCCCATGGCGTTCCTTTGGAGTTGCTTCAACTTCAGAACGGTGAATCCATTTCCGATTTATATGCCTACTTAGGTGAAAATGAAGGTGTCTCTTCACAAAATGCTTTCTTGGGGTATCAAAGTTTTATTATTGACCCAATTAATCCCGATGACCCACTAAACACCCAATATTTTTCAAATATTGGAACCGGTAGTTTTGATCAAGAATATCTTTTACTTACTGAAGGCCAAAACAATAAATTTACAATTAATGTGGCCACACAGGTGAATGATAAATTTTACTTTGGATTAAATATTAACACCCATTCCATTGATTATAGTCAAAGTACACTACTTTATGAGAATAATTCAAATACAAACAGTTCTATTGGTCAAGTTGTTTTCGAAAATAACTTAGGGGTACAGGGAGTTGGTATTTCTGCACAACTAGGAGCAATAATGAAGATTCAAAACAATATTAGAGTTGGACTTTCAGTTCAATCTCCTGCTTGGTATGATATTACTGAAGAAACGACGCAATACCTAGAAACAAGAACCTTAGGAAATAATCCCGAAACTGTAACCGAGGTAGATCCTCGTGTATTAAATATTTATGAAGATTACAATTTAAGTACTCCTGGAAAGGTTACTGCTAGCGCAGCTTATATCTTCGGAACAAAGGGACTTATAAGCCTTGATTATTCCTTTCAAGATTTTGGAACTATTAATTTTGGCACTTATGATGATGATGATGGAGATTTTGAAGATGTTAACGATGACATTGGCAACTCATTAAATGGAGTTTCAAGTATTCGATTGGGCGGGGAATACAGGATAAACCAATTGAGCTTAAGAGGTGGTATACGATATGAGGAAAGTCCGTATAAGAATGATGATGTTCTTGGAGATCTTAGTGGTTTCTCCTTAGGGTTTGGATATAATTTTGGAAACTACAATTTAGACCTTTCCTATGCCCGAGCCGAACAAGAAAGAAAACAACAACTTTACACCGTTGGTTTAATAGATAGTGCTTCTGTAGAAACAATATATAGTACACTAGCCTTAACTTTAGGTTTCACATTTTAAGTATTTCATTTTATTATAAAAGCTCCCACTTAAACAGTAGGAGCTTTTATATTTTACAAATCATCTCTACCTTTTCAAGGTAAAATGTCCTTTTATCTCTTTTGGAGTACCGCCTTCCCGATACTCTACGAGAAACCAATAATCACTAGAAGGTAGTGGATTTCCTTTATAAGTGCCATCCCACCCACCGTCAATTGGGCTAATTTGTTTTATCAGCTTTCCAAATCTATCAAATATATATATCCTAGCGGTTGGGTCGAATTCAGTAATTCCAATGATATTCCAAGTATCATGAAACCCATCTTGATTTGGAGTTAGAAACCGTGGGTAATCAATCACACTTACATCGATTAATTGTTTACCACATCCATTGACATCCTTAATAGTTACCACATGACTTCCTGGTTGAACATTACTAAATATATTACTCTCCTGTGTAGGTCCGTCATCAAGCTGATACACATAGGTCCCAAGCCCTTCTGCTTGAGCATAAATCACATGACTTCCATTAAAAATTTCGGTTACTCCAGCGCCATCTGTATAAATAACTTCATTAATAGCAAAAGCTCCGCTGACTGCCTTTGCACTATAAGTTAACGGAGGAGATGATATCGTTACCGTTACTGTCTCGAAGTTACTACATCTAGTCGCTATTTCGGTTACTGTTACCGTATACTCTCCGCCAATACGGGCGGTTATTGCGGGAGAGATCGCGCCATTTATTATCGATCCATCTAAGCTCCATTCGAATAAATACAATGCTGGATCTAATTCGGTGTCTATAACGGGTGGAGAGGTGCCTCCTCCTGCCTCCGGTATTGGATCACCGATAGCGTTAACACATAAACGATATTCAGGCTCTAATAAAATAACTGGTAATTGCTCCACTTTTAGTGCCACCTCTACTATTTCAAAGCACTCAGGTCTAGTGTTTGCATCATTTGTTACACGAGCATAAATAATCTGTGGATTAATAACGTTTTTATAGATATTTGGCAAAGCATTTTCGTCAGCCATTGCGTCGTCAATCGAATCGTAAAACGTTATTAAAAACTGCTCAGGGTCTTGTGTTCCTAAGATTTCCGCAGCCAACGCATCGGCTTGCGCATCCAATTCAGTAGGACTATTAGGATCCGCCAATAATGTAAAAGATCCAACGATCCCATCGTTCTCTTCAAAGTTATCACAAATCACATATGGTTCAGCCGGTTTGGTTGCTGCAGCTCCTTCTTTCACCTCTAAGAAAAAAGTTAATATGGTAGGGTCGGGCGCAGTATCCGAAGACACGTAACACCCTGTTTCCAAATTTAATATTCCCACATGAAGTGTAATTCTAGAAATTCCAAAGAAAAATGGAGTGCTGGATGAAATAGGGTCGGTCATTGTATCTGCTTCCAATTCTGTTTCAAAATACAATACATCAAATATTGCAGGGTCTTGCCCATTTAAAATTTCCGCATCTTTTGTATCAAGAATAATACTGCTGGAACCAATAAAAGGCAATTGGCAAACTATCACATCCTCTATTATAACAGAATTATCTGGCAACGGATTTACAATCAATTCTAACGGAATAACAGTATAACAACCTGTTCCATTAACAGGTGGTAAGGGATCATATTCAACACGTACCCAAACGAGATCGTTGCCTGGCACTTCGTTAATATAAGGGCTAACAAGCACATCTGTAGCATCACCAATCTCTGCTAATTCCTGAGTTTCATAATAGCTAATAATAACATTTGCCTCATTCCCGGTAATCTCAATGTCTTTATCCTCAAGTATAAATTCTGCAAAACCATCATCATCGTCATCACAAACCTCTAAAGGCGTTGGAAGTACTGGTGAAGGGTTGTTGTTCACTGTTAATGTGAGCAGCGTTCGAGTCTCGCATCCTTCCGCATTAAAAGCACTGACAAAAAGAGTTTGAGGAGTAACAATATTCTGATATTCCGTATCTGGAATAATTGGATTATTTGCATTTTGATCTGCTTGGGTTTCATAATAGAAGACAGCCAAGCTTGTATCGCCATCAGTAATATCAATACTATTCTGAGCCAAATTAAAGGTTGAAATCCCATCGGTTCCTGAACTGCCATTTAACATATCATCACAAACCATTGCCATGAAAGGCCCAGAAGCAAGTATTGGCATTGTTCCCACAATTAATTCAAACTCACTAATCCTGAAACATCCAGTATCTATATTTTCTATTCGCACCCAAATTGTCTGTCCCGCACTAATAAAATTAGTTGGAGTTGGCACCTCATTTAATGGAATTTCAGCTTCCAAAAGTGACGTATAATAATTAATTAAATAATCTACTGGATCCTGAGTACCTATTACAAATGGCGTATTAATGGTCAAGTCAAACTGTTCTAATCCATTCCCGTCAGCATCACATATTATTAAATCACCAAAGTCTTCGGTTGGCTCTAAAGGGATTAAGTGAACAATTAACTCCAATTCAACAACATCAAAACAGCCAGAAATGGTACTTTCAACTCGAGCCCAAACACTATCGAAGAAAGGGTCATCATTATTATATGGAATTGGTAAAACGGCATTGGGATCACCTTGTTCTGCTAGAGCCTGAGTTCCATAGTAATTTATAACTACATCTGAAGCTCCTCCTGTGATCTCTGTGTCCTTATCTCTAAGGTTGAAGACAAAAAACCCGTCGTTATCATCATCACAAACCTCTAATGGAGTTGGCGGATTCGCTACTGGGTTTGGATCCACAATCAATTCTAATTCAGTCGTAATATCACAACCTGCAGAATTAAACACACTCACATAAAGAGTTTGTGGATTTGAAATGTTTTGATAGGCATTATCGGGATCAATAGCAATTCCATTGGTCTGGTCCGCTACAGTTTCATAATAGTAGACCGCAAAGTTAAAGGTGCCTATGATTTCAGATTTAAATTCTGCCAAGTTAAATGTTGAAACTCCATCATTACTAGTACTTCCATTTACCAAATCATCACAAAGCGTAATTGAAAAAGGGGGAGGGTTAATAAAAATAGGCGCTAAGGATATAATAACTTCGAATTCATTGTTAGTTTCATCTGTCTCTGCTATGATTCCCACACCGGTTCCATCATCATCCACAACCGCATTTAGTACAAAAGTACTTGGGATACTTGTCGGAATTGTAAGTGTTATAGTGTTAGGCTCCATACCACCGATAGGAATATCGGCTACTGTTTGGCTTTGTCCTACCAAAATGGTGTCGGCATAAAATGCGATTGGTGTGCCGGCTGGTAGAAACTCCGTACTATTTACATTGAAAACTGTATATGGTATATCAACTTCATTGCTTCCACAGGTAATATTAGGCACATCGACTTGAATCGTAGCATCTGGTAATTCAGAATTAATCACCGTAATAATATTGTTAACCAATACAAAATCTAATTCTGAAGTAAGCGTTATATCGATACTTGTATCTCCTACATTTACAACATTTTCGATACTATAATCATCCAAATCCATGTTCCAAAGTTCAACTGAGCCATCATAGCTATTGGTGCAATTGAACGCATTGTCAGCAGGATTTAAAGCATTACTCATCAATGTCCCATTTATGGTCAATGATTCATTCACTGGCGGTGTAACATTATCACCTTCCCAAGCTAAAAACCCTATACGTGCTAAATCTTGACTTGCCACTTCAATATTTCCAAGAACAATTTGCAATAACGGATTAGCACTAGACACGCTTTCTAGTCCATCAAATAAACTAATTTGATTTAATGAAAGTGACACATCTTCATAAATAACATTAATAGACCAACCTCCAAAATTTAGACTACCACAGTAGGAAGGAATCACCGAATTTAAATCTAAATCAGATAATGTATACGTACCATTCCCTTCGGAAACGATAATATTTGTAACATCAGCGTATGCTGAAAAAAATGGCAAACCGAAGGACTCATGACTAAATGATCGAGTTGCAGTAATTGGAATTTCATTAAGTTTCACATCAAATTCTCCTGAACCAGAGCCTGCCCAGTATAAATGTGCTGAAAGAATTTCTTGTTGTGGTTGAAGAAAGAATTCGGCACTACTCTCGGTCAAAATCTCACATGGTCCCCCAAGGTTATTCTCTTCAAGGTTTAGTGTATTTCCAAATGTTGTGTAATCGTATCTCCCATTAAATTGTTTGAATAGACTAACCTGCTGCGCTAGCAGAAAAAAGGGCATAAAAAATAAAAACACAAGTAGAATCCTTCTCATAGCAAGAGTTATATAGCCCCAAAATAAAGGACTTTTTTACAAGAAATAGCTTTTTTATTGTAAGATAAGTAAAAATATCGCTCAAAACTATTTTTGATAATTGTTTTAGTGATATTAAATATCCTATAAATCTTATTGCTTGTGAACTTTTTCAATACAAAAAAGCTCCTATCAATTTGTATTTGACAGGAGCTTTTAGGTTTTAATTTAAGTAAAGGTTATCGTTTCAAGGTAAAGTGTCCTTTAAATTCTTTTCCAACCCCTTCCTCTAGGTACTAGGTATTCCACTACGAACCAGTAGTCACTCGATGGCAATGGATTCCCATTATAGGTGCCATTCCATCCGTTACCTAGTGGACTCACCTGCTTTAATAACTTTCCGAACCTATCGAAGATATACACCTTCGCACTAGGATCAAAAGCAGCGATTCCTATAATATTCCAAGTATCGTGATACCCATCCTGATTTGGAGTTAAATAGCGAGGGTAATCAATCACACCCACCTCTAAAGTAACACTACCACAACCATTGGCATCCTTAATCGTTACAGTATGAGTACCAGCACTTACATTCTCAAATGTACCAATCTCAATAAAAGGACCATCGTCCAATTGGAACACATACGTACCCAATCCTTCTGCCGTCGCCTGTACCGTATGACTATCGGCAAAAGCACCATTTAATAACACAGCATCATAGGTCACTGGAGGTTGAGAGACCGTAACAGTAGTACTTACTTCTGCACTACAGCCTAAAGCCGATCCAATCTCTGTATAAGTTGCCGTATAGGTTCCTCCCTCTAAAGCCGTCACACTAGTCCCAAAGACAGTACCACTTGGGGTATCCCAAATAATATCATACAAACTAGGATCTAGATTCACCTCAAGTACTGGTGGAGACATCCCTCCTTCTTCCTCAGGAATTGGATTCCCATTGGCATCTACACACAGTCGATGCTCTTCTTCCAAAGTAACAACCGGTAATTGCTCCACCTTTAAGATCAACTCTACTATCGCATAACAGTCCGTATCATTATTGGTAACACGACCATAAACAATCTGTGGATTGATAATATTGGTATAACTATCTGGTAATGGCATATCACCTGCTTCTGCCTGGGGTAAGGTCTCATAAAAACTCAATGTATAATCAGGGGACATCTGAGTACCCATAATCTCACTATATAAAGCCGTATTGCCAGCACTTAAATCAAAATCAGCAAAACCATCGTTGGGATCGGTTTTATCACAAATAGCATACGGTGCACCTGGCCTAGTAGCTGTAGCCCCTTCAAAAACCTCTAAATCAAAAGACAAAGAATACTCATTGGTAACAGGATCTAGACTACTGGCGATATAACAATCTGTTTCTATATTTAGAATCCCTGCATAAATAGTCTCTGGATTACTCACGTTTTGATACGTCCCTGGATTTACAATAGCATTAACCTGTCCAGCAGCATCTAATGGAGCTACAAAATAAAACACCTCAAAAACAGAAACATCTTGTCCATTTAATACCTCAAAGTCCTTGGTCGTTAAATCAAAAACAACTGAACCATTTGTATTGGCCTCACAAAGAGTATATGGTGTTATAACAGCAGTAGCATCCGGCAAGGGATTCACTAATATCTCCAACTCCACGATCTCAAAACATCCATAAGGAATCGAAGTAGTCACCGGAACACTCACTCGTACATAAATCGTCTGTGGATTTGCTGTGTTCGCATACATCGTAGGAGCAACAATTGCCAATAATGGATCGCCCTCTATAGCATCAGCCTGATTATCATAATACAACAACTCCCAGTTCTGACCATTTAATATCTGACCCTCACGAATCGTTAAATCAAATACTTCCATCTGATCCCCAGAATCATTGTCATCACAAAGTTCGATAGGATCTGGAGTTATTGGCGTAGGGTTTGGGATCACCCGTAGTCGTAAACTAACAGAGGTATCATCACATTCCGTATTACCATCGATCACACGAACATACACCGTTTGAGGATTGCTCGTGTTTACATAGGCCGTTTCAGGAGCAATACGATTGGTATCAGTATCCGCATCCTCTTGAGTCTCATAATATCGAACGCCTACTCCCGTAGCTCCTCCTGTAATCTCATCATTCTTCTGTGTCAAATCAAAAGCAGTAATCCCGTCATTTGGAACTCCTAAATCATCACACACACTCAATGGGTCTGGCTGAGTAACTAAAGGACCAATGGAAACTTTTAGTAAAAACGCCCCGGTCTTAGCACAACCACTTATTGGATCTAGTAAACGAACATAAATCGTTTGCTCTGGAGTCATCGTATTGACATAAGTCGTTGGATTAGGTATCGCATTAACACCTGCCTGAGCATCTGCTAAAGCAGTATGATAACTCAAATCATAATCATCTGGATTCTGACTCCCGTAAATAAGAACATCTTGTTGGGTCAAATCAAAAACCCCAAAACCGTCATCATCACAAAGAACTAACGCTGGTAAGTCTGTTGGAACTAAAGGCGTAGGACTCACAATAAGTTCTAACTCAACAATACCATAACAGCCCGTTCCACTTGGAATCACAGGGAAAAAAGCGCGGGCATACACCACCTGGGTATCTGCCATTATATTTACATACGGACTAAGTAGTGCAAAAACACCATTCTCTGCATCAATCAAAGTCTCGTGATAACTAATGGTAACATCCGGTTGTCCCCCCGTAATCTCTACATCCTTATCCGTTAAGGTAAACTCCCCAAATCCATCATTGTTCGTATCACAAGAAACTAACGGCGTAGGTGTTACCGGCTCAGGATTTGGATTCACAGACAACGTAAGAGTCGTCTGGGCAGAACAGCCCGTTCCATTAAAGACACTTACATACAGCGTCATTGGATTTGATGTGTTCTGATACGCAGTGGCTGGATCAATAAAAATACCTGCGCTTTGATCCGACTGGCTCTCATAATAGAAAACACTTAAAGTAGGATCTCCGATAGTAATAAAAGCATCATTAAGCGTTAAGTCAAACTCTGTAAAACCATCTGGCGTCTCATCATCACAAGCCTGCATACCTGTAGTTGGATCCGCTATAAGTGGAAAAACACCTACGATTAGCTCAAAAGAACTAACCCTGTAACAACCCGTAGTGTTGTTCTCTAAACGTACCCAAATCGTCTGACCACTACTAACAAAATTCGTTGTGTTCCCTATTGGATTCACCCCACCCTCGGCCTCTAAAGCATCCGTATGATAACTAATACTATACTCCAATGGATCTTGTACTCCATATACAAAAGCAGTATTGTCTTCTAAATTAAACTCCGCTTCACCCCCGCCCATACTATCACAGGACGTTAAATCACCAAAACCAGGAATCACAGGGGTATCAGGACTAGGATTTACTATAAGATCTAAAGCAACAACACTATAACAACCCGTAAAGGTATTTTGAACACGTGCCCAAACCGTCTGCATATTGATAACGATATTTGTATAAGGATTTGATAAAATCGTACTTGGATCACCAGCCTGAGCCTCTATCTCTGTTAAAAAATAACCCAAAATACCAACATCTGGCTCTCCCCCTACAATCTCTGTATCCTTATCACTTAACACAAAAGGAGCAAAACCATTGTTATCATCATCACAAGCGATTAACGCAGTTGGAGTAACTGGACTAGGATTGGGATCTACTGTGATCATAAAACTACTGGTAGCCTCACAACCTTCCGTGCTAAAAATACTTACAAAAATCTCTTGACTAGGAGTTGTAATATTTTGATACGCATCTGGCAGCGCTATTGGACTATCACTTGCCTGGTCTGCAGCACTACCGTAATATAAAACCGTAAGGGTCCCATTACCCAAAGTAATTACAGGGGTATTAACGCTTAAATCAAAGGTAGACAAACCATCATCTAAAGTACTACCCCCTATTTCATCATCACAAAGAGACAAATCGTTTCCTACTGCAATCAAAGGGAAAGGTGTTACCTCTATCTCAAACGAGGTAATTCGAACGCAGCCCGTAACCAAACTCTCCAAACGAACCCAAATAGTTTGACCCGTACTTGGGAAAGCAGTAGCAGGAGCAATAGCATTCGTGCCAGCTTCAGCATCTAACTGCGTAATATAATACGTAATAGGCATAAAATTAACCCCATCTTGAACTCCTAAAACACCACCATCTTGAAGCGTTAAATCAAAAATAGCCCCACCACTACCATCTAAATCACATCCTATAAAAGGGTCTTGAAACGTAGCATCTGGCATATCTGGAAGCGCGATAACAATAAGTTCCAACTCTACTACCGTATAACAAGCCAATACCGAAGGTGGTACATCTTTAAAAACTCGCGCATACACTATCTGACTATTTGGTGTAATGTTAGTATAAGGACCCGCTGGAATCTCGGCTCCTAGGGTACCCGCCTGAGCATCTGCCAAAAGCTCATAATACAAAATAGAAACATCAGGCTCTGATCCGATAATCTCTAAATCACGAAGACTCAAATCAAAACCGGAGACAATCCCATCATCATCGTCATCACATAACTCCAATGGTGTCGGAGCTGGATTCGGATTCGGATTCGGCAATACCGTTAAGGTCAAGGTAACTATAACACTACAACCAAAGGAAGTCGTAGGACGACCGATAATCGTTTGGGGGGTTGCCAAGTTTTGATACATCGTAGGAGCTACAATGGGGTTATTTGCCATCTCATCAGCAGGAGTCTCAAACCACTCCACTGTAATGGTTGGATCTCCTCCATTGACCAAAGCATCTTGAGTGGTCAAATCAAAGGTAGAAATCTCATCATCCAAAGTACTACCATTTAAATCATCATCACATAAGAACATCTCAAAAGGACCCAAATCCATCGGCAATGGATCAACTATTAACTCCAACACAACAATATCATAACAACCCTCTGCACCATTAGGGTTCGGAGGTAGCGTACTGGTCGAATTTCCAACTACCAATACATAAATATCCTGTGGGTTGCTCGTATTGATATAGGTCGTAGTATTAAAAATAGATAACGAAAAATCTGGGGCCGTTAAGGCTAAGTCTCCTGCTGTAACAGCATCCGTCTGATCCTCATAATAGTAAACATCAAACTGTGTAGGATCCAAAGTATCTAACACCTCTGGCTCTACAGAGGTCAAATCAAACTCCGCAAATCCATCGGCAGAAACATCATCACACACGCGAAGCGGCGCAGGAGTCGTAGCTACAGGAGCAGCATGAACCTCCAAGGCAAAGGGAACTACTCTATGACAGCTATTAACAGTAGTTTCTACACGTGCCCATACACCTCCTGTACCAAAATTAGGATCCGTAGGAGCTGTAATAGGCACATCCAAGTAAATTTGATCATTCATATAAGGGTTTGATAACTGAATTCCATCAGTATCTGCATCCAAAAATGTTCCGTGATAAGTAACACTTAAATTAGGATCTCCCAAAGTAATAGCAGCAATCGTCGTGCTTAAATCAAATTCTGCAAAACCATCATTGTTCGAATCACAAGCGATTAAAACACCTGGATCTCCCGTAACAGGATTTGGATCTACATTGATATAAAAATTAGACATAGCAGCACAATCTTGGGTACTAAACGCACTTACAAAAATTTGTTGTTGAGGCGTAATTATATTCTGATACGCAGCAGGGGTCGCAATGGGGTTATTGGCCAATTGATCGGCCATCGTAGCATAATAAAAAACATCCAATGTAACATCTCCTAAATTAATCAACAGCGTATTAACCGTTAAATCAAAGGTAGACAAACCATCATCTAAGGTACTTCCGCCAATCTCATCATCACAAGCAAACAAATCATCTCCTATACCAATGGTAGGGAAAATACCAACTTCGATCTGGAACTCTGTAATACGTACACAACTCGTTAATAAACTCTCCAAACGAACCCAGATTGGCTGACCACCACTTAAAAAAGCAGTCGCAGGAATAATCTCAGTACCAGCAATACCAGCCTGAGCATCAACTAACATCTCATAATACGTAATGGGTGCAAAGTCCGCAGCGTTTTGAGAACCTAACACCCCTGCATCCTGAAGCGTTAAATCAAAAATAGCCTGACCACTACCACTCTCATCACAGCCAATAAAAGGATCGTCAAACAATGTGATATCTGGCATATCCGGCAAGGCAATAACAACAAGCTCTAACTCTACAATCGTATAACAAGCTATCGTAGCTGGGGGTACGTCCTTGGTAACACGAGCATATACAATCTGACTAAAAGGAACAATATTCGTATACAAGGCCGCGATCTCTGTACCTGCAACACCAGCCTGAGCATCGACCAAGTCTTCGTAATACAATACAGAAACATCCACCTCACCATCGATAATCTCTACATCACGCAAAGTCAAATCAAAACCAGCTACCAAACCATCATCATCATCGTCACAAAGTTCTAATGGTGTAGGATCTGTCTTAGGATTTGGATTGGGCAAAACAGTTAAAGTAAGGGTCACAGTACTACTACAGCCAAAGGCTGAAGTAGCTCGACCAACAACCGTTTGAGGCGTAGCCGAATTTTGAAACATCGTAGGAGCTACTATCGGGATATCGGCGATCTCATCCGCAGGGGTCTCATACCAAACTACCGTAATAGTAGCATCTCCACCATTGACCAAAATATCTTGAGTGGTCAAATCAAAAGTAGAAATCTCATCATCCAACGTACTGCCATTTAAATCATCATCACACAACATAATCTCAAAAGGACCTAAATCTTCCGGCAATGGATCAACAATCAGTTCCAACACCACAATATCATAACACCCCTCTCCACTATTAGGGTTTGGTGGAATCGTACTGCTAGCACCTACAACTAAAATATAAATATCTTGTGGGTTTACTGAATTTAAAAAAGCAGTCGGAGTAGGAATCGCAGCCGAAAAATCTGGAGCCGTCAAAGCCAAATCGCCAGCGGTAATAGCATCCGTCTGATCCTCATAATAATAAATGTCAAACTCTGTTGGATCCATAGCTCCCAATACCTCGGGCTCCACAACCGTTAAATCAAAAAATGTAAAGCCATCGGCAACACTATCATCACACTGTCGAAGTGGATCCGCTGGTGTCGTAGCCACTGGAGCAAAACGAACCTCTAATGCAAAACTAACCACCTCAAAACAAGTGCTTACACTGCTCTCAACACGAGCCCATACCCCACCAGTACCATACAAAGGATCCGTAATATCAGTAACAGGAGCATCCAAGTAAATATCATCGTTGATATACAATAGCGGTAAAGGCAACGCATCATTCTGGGCATCTAATAGCGTTCCGTGGTAGCTAACTGTCAAAGCAGGATCTCCTAAAGTAATAACTGGAGATTGTACACTCAAATCAAACTCGACAAATCCATCATTGTTGGGATCACACAACACCAACGTAGGGGGCATCGTGTTGATCGTAGGGAGCGTGTCAATGATAATATCTACATTACGCGTGGTATCAAAACAACTAGCATCATCCCGATTCTCCAAACGTATAAAAACAACCTCATTGGGAGCCGTTACAAAATAAGGATTAGGAAGTGCATTAACATCGCCATCTGCATCCCCCTGACTGCTATGATATGTAATATCATAACTAGAAGAAGGCTCTCCATCCAATACAAAAGAATTAAACTCCGTAAATAAATCTACAAACTCTCCCCCATCACTATCAAAATCACAGACATTAAGAGTCAATGGAACAATACCAGCAATAGCACGAGAAAAATAAATGTCAAATTCAGCCAAAGCAAAACAACTCCCAGATAAATCCTCGATCCGTACAAAAATACGCTGGGGAGAAGGGGGAACTATCAAATGAACCGTAGGACCCAGTATGGGATTAGTGTCATTCTCACTGTCCAAAAAAGTCTCATAATACTTAATCAAAAACATCGTAGGGTCCTGAGGTCCCAATATAAGAGCATCATTAACCCTTAAATCAAAAACTCCAGCAGTAGTACCATCATCACACTGAAATAAATCTACAGGAGGACTATCTATAACAGGCTGGGGCCTGAAGGTTATAATGAGTTTGGTGCTGTAACAGTATAAGTAGGGTTTGTAGCTCCAACAATCGCAGTACCATTCAATGACCATTGATAATTCACCGCTGAATTATGCGTATCTGCATCTAGCAACACTGGTGCAACATCACATTTTTCAACATCTGGTCCTAAATCAACAACAAAACTGCTTGGAAATTCTATTAGAAAAGTATCCATATCGAAACAGGTTCCAGTAAGATCTTCAATTCGAACCGTGATAACTTCCGAAGTACCTACAATTGTATACATAGTATCTAATGGAGGTATAATCTCAACCCCAGAACTGTCGAAATACCGAATTACAAACATCGTTGGGTCTTGAGTTCCTAAAACAAGTGGAGAATTCACAGTTAAGTCAAAAATTCCAGGTGCGGTACCATCATCACAGATCAAAATATCATTAGGCCGGGTATCAATAATAGGTAGAGTGTAATTTATAACAACATCATCAGTAAGCTCTACAACATCACCATTACACGTATTGGTGTAGGTAACTCTTGCCGTAAATGTCTCGGTACCCGTGACCGTAAAGTTCAAGGTAGGATTCGTGCCAATAACGGCGCCAGTGGCATCCAACCATTCAAAAACATAGGTAGGAGTACCAGCAGGGCTAAAACTCCAAGCTTCATTGTTAGTCGTCCACGGACCATCAGATGTGTTTCTCCCTGGAGGAACATAAGCAGTAGTTCCTGCATCATTTTGAATACCTAAAGTGGCTGCTCCATTTTGCCAACTCACACAGGTCGGTTTATCCTGAATATAAACTTCAATAACATTAGAAAATTCGTAAAAAACAACCATATGAGTGGCCAACAATCCTGTGCACTGGTATAAAGGAACTTCATAATAGGAAACGACTAATACTCTATTTGGAAAGGTTCCTAAAACTTCATACCCAATTTCCTCGCTACCAGAAACTGACGGGTCTATATCATGACCGGGAGTAAACACATTTGCCTCTGCCAAGGCCTCTTCCGTATTATTGGGTAAATCCTGGGTAATAGACCAGTTATTACCAGTATCTCCAGGGTCAACGTCAAATCGAATTACTCCATTGGATCCTACTTGAAATTCGGTTTCCAAGTTTCCGAAGAAACAAAAATCGAATGGCAAATTATCCACACCAGACCACGCATCATCAATATTTGGATTTAATGTATTTGCCAATCCATTAAAAGCAAAGGGAGGGCTATAAAGAACCGAGTTTACCGTATAAGTCGATCCAGACGTATCAAAAGTAGTTAGAAAACTGGCAGTGACGCTTCCGTTTCCACCACTTGTACAATCCAGCGTGATATCTGGTCCAGCATCAACAAATAAGGAACCTGGACCTTGAGCAAGACTTGTTATTGAAAAAAAAACAAAAGAGAACAATACAAATATATTGCCCGGGGAGAACTTTTTCATGGTGTTGTTTTTTGGTTTGCGTAATTTAATGAAATTTTATCGAAAAATGTGAGTTTCAAATCTTAAAAGTCAAGGTGAGAATTTAAAAATAGTGATATTCTATTTTTCATAGCCAAACCCTAATGCGTATCTTTGCATCTTGTATTATTAATAATACGCCAATTACACTTATGGATTTAGAAAAACAACTTAGAGAGGTTGAAGAATTGGGAAATGACCATGTTAGCTCTGCTAGTGACACTCCAATTCGTGATGATGCATTTGCGCTTAGTGATATTGAAAAGATAGCACTGATAAAAAAAGATGTTCACAGTATTATGAATACACTTGGATTGGACCTTAAAGACGATAGTTTAAAAGGGACTCCTACTCGTGTTGCCAAGATGTTTGTACAGGAGATTTTTGGGGGTCTGCATCCAGATAGAAAACCGAAATCCTCAACTTTTGACAATAAGTATAAGTACAACGAGATGCTCGTTGAAAAAAATATCACTCTTTACTCAACCTGTGAACATCACCTACTTCCAATTGTAGGAAAGGCTCACATTGCTTATATCTCTAATGGGACGGTTGTTGGTTTAAGTAAGATGAATCGTATTGTTGACTATTTTGCCAAGCGACCTCAAGTACAAGAACGTCTTACCATGCAAATCGTAAAGGAATTACAAGAGGTTTTAAATACAGATGATGTTGCCTGCGTAATCGATGCGAAACATCTTTGTGTCAATTCTAGAGGGATTCGTGATATTGATAGTAGTACAGTTACTAGCGAATTTGGAGGTAAATTCAAAAATCCAGAAACCCGTAGGGAGTTCTTGGATTACATTCAGTTAGATACCGAGTTTTAATCATTATAAGCCTTTTAGATGAGTCTATTCGAACAGCAAGAACTTTACGTTTACAATTCCCTTTCAAAGACCAAAGAAAAATTTAGCCCTATACATCCTGGGGCTGTTGGAATGTACGTTTGTGGTCCAACAGTTTACAGCAATGTTCACATGGGGAATTGCCGTACGTTTTTGTCGTTTGACTTAGTCTTTAGATATCTAAAACAACTTGGGTATAAGGTACGATATGTTCGAAACATTACGGACGCTGGACATCTGGAAAATGATGGCGAAAGTGGTGATGACCCTATTTTAAAAAAGGCACGTATCGAAAAATTGGAACCCATGGAAGTGGTCCAAAAATACACGGTGGATTTTCATGAAACCATGGGTAAATTTAATGCCTTACCTCCAAGTATTGAACCAACAGCAACAGGACATATTATAGAACAAATTCAAATTGTTGAAAGAATTATTTCTGAAGGTTATGCTTACGAGAAAAATGGATCCGTTTATTTTGATGTTGCTAAATTCGACCAGGATCATAAGTATGGAAAATTAAGCGGGCGAAACTTAGAGGACACAATTTCTAACACACGTGAATTAACCACTCAAAGTGAAAAAAGAAATCCACAAGATTTTGCACTTTGGAAAAAAGCAGAACCACAACATATCATGCATTGGCCTTCTCCCTGGAGTGATGGTTTTCCAGGTTGGCATCTTGAGTGTACAGCAATGAGTACGAAATATTTAGGTAATAACTTCGATATTCACGGAGGCGGAATGGATCTAAAATTTCCGCATCATGAATGTGAAATTGCACAGGCCGAAGCTTGTAATCATGAATCCCCAGTGAATGTTTGGATGCACACCAATATGCTTACCTTAAATGGTAAAAAAATGTCAAAATCAACTGGAAATAACATCCTACCTGGAGAATTATTTTCAGGAGAGAATGATATTTTAAGCAAAGCCTTTTCACCTGCGGTTTCCAAGTTTTTTATGTTTCAAGCCCACTATCGAAGTATTCTCGATTTTTCTAATGATGCCTTAGTTGCTTCCGAAAAAGGGTATAATCGCTTGATGGAGTCCTATCGTTCTTTAGACAATATTTCTACTTCGACGGCAGGTAGCTTCGATGTTTCGAAATGGCGTCAATCTTGTTATGATGCTATGAATGATGATTTTAATAGTCCTATTCTTATCGCACAGCTATTTGAAGCATCTAAATATATCAATGGATTAAAAGAAGGAAAAGAGACTATTTCAGCTGATGACTTAGGATTGCTTCAAAAAACCATGCACGACTTTATTTTTGATGTGTTAGGGCTGGTGGACACCACTTCGGAAAACAACTCGGATGGAAACAAACTTACCGGAGCCGTTGAACTTTTAATTGAACTTAGAAATCAAGCACGCTCTAATAAAGATTTTGCAACTAGCGATCAAATACGAGATCAGTTACTTGAAGCGGGCATTCAATTAAATGACGGGAAAGATGGGACGACCTTTTCATTAAACTAATGAAAAAAATACTGATATATCCTTTTGTTCTTTTGATACGCGGATATCAGACTTTAATTTCTCCTTTATTCCCTTCAACTTGTCGCTATAATCCAACGTGTTCGCACTATTCAATAGAAGCACTTAAAACGCATGGATTATTTCGTGGAACTTGGCTAGCAATTAAAAGAATTGGGAGTTGTCATCCATGGGGCGGCAATGGATACGATCCAGTACCTCCTTCAGATAAAAAGAAAAGTTAATTGTTCTTTTATAACACCTAGCTTTTCTATATTTACGCCTCATTTTAATCAAAAAATATGCAGTATTTGAGCTTTACTTGGAATCCTTCTGAAGGAATTGATTTAGGATTTTTCTTGGTGCGCTATTACAGTTTAATGTTTGTTATCGCCTTTACCTTGGGTTGGTTTATTACCAAGCGTATTTTTAATAATGAGAATATTCCAATTGAAAAGTTGGATAGCCTTTTTATATATATGGTTATTGGTATTCTAGCAGGTGCTCGTTTAGGGCATGTTTTGTTTTACCAAAGCGAGTTGATATTACAAGATCCAATTTCGGTCTTTTTACCCTTTAGAACAGTACCGGACTTTGAATATACCGGTTTCCAAGGGCTAGCGAGTCATGGAGCTGCTATTGGAGCCATTATTGCCATGTATTTTTACAGTAAGAAAATATCTAAAAAACCAATACTTTGGATTCTAGACCGAGTAGTAATCGCCGTAGCGAGTGGAGCTATCTTCGTTCGAATAGGTAATTTTATTAATTCTGAAATTATAGGAAAAGCGACTAACAGTGATTTTGGTGTGATTTTTAAACAGTTAGGGGAAGATTTTCCTCGTCATCCTGCCCAATTGTATGAATCATTTGGGTATGTTTTTGTATTCCTTATACTATGGTATATTTATTGGAAAACCGATAAGAAAGACCAACGCGGATTTCTTTTTGGAACCTTTTTCATCCTTTTATTTACGGTACGATTCTTTGTGGAGTTTGTAAAGGAAGCGCAGGTTGATGAACGAGCAGATTGGACATTAAACACAGGGCAATTATTAAGTATCCCGCTTATTCTACTTGGGATCTACTTTATTATTACTTCGTCTAAAAAACAAACCACCTAAATGAAAAAAATATTAATTTCTGCCGCAATACTTGGGTCCTTATTTGCAATGTATAGTTGTAAAGAAAAAAAAGAAACGAAGGTTTTAACTAAAGAGGTGACATTTACTAAGGAAGGATCTTTAAGGTTAAAAAAGGCGACTAATGATTCTATCGTTGCGCAATTGAATATTGAAATAGCAAATGATGCCTACCAAACCGAAACGGGACTCATGTATCGTAAATCTATGAATACCAATCAAGGTATGCTCTTTATTTTTGAGGAAGAACGACCACGCTCCTTTTATATGAAGAATACCGAATTTGCATTGGATATTATCTATATTAATAGCTCGAAGAAAGTTGTTAACGTCCAGAAGAATGCGAAGCCATTCGATCCAACTTCTTTACCTTCGGAAGGACCTATATTATATGTCTTGGAAGTAAACGCAGGACTTTCAGATCAATGGAACCTTGAAAAAGGTGACATAGTTGAATGGTCAAAACCCAACTAGTTGTTTCCACTCCAATACCTCAAAACATTATAAAATAAAAAGTCCCTTCACTAAGTGAAGGGACTTTTTATTTATTCCGACCGCGTGTCGCTTAAGCTTTAGCGGTGAGACAAGAAATAGAACCTATTATCCTTCTACTTCCTCTTCGTTCTTTTTATCTGTAAGGTCAATACCTTTTTTCTTAACAGTATCAAACATCACTGGTGTTGCAATAAACAACGACGAGTATGTACCTACGAGAACCCCTACGATCAATGCGAAAATTAATCCTCGAATCGATTCAGCTCCAATAAAAAAGATAGACAACAATACAATCAAAGTAGTTAATGAGGTATTCAATGTTCTACTTAATGTACTATTCAACGCCTTGTTAATTACTTCACTAAACTTCCAAGTAGTATGCTCATTAAAGTATTCACGAATACGGTCAAATACTACCACCGTATCATTCAGCGAGTAACCAATTACCGTAAGGATAGCAGCGATAAATGACTGCCCAATCTCCATACTAAATGGCATAAAGCTATATGTTAATGAGAAGATTCCTAATACGATTAAAACATCGTGGAATACCGCAGCAACGGCTCCCAAACTAAACTGCCATCTCCTAAAACGCAGTAGGATATACAAGAACACAACCAATAGAGAACCCAAAACCGCCCAGAAAGAATCCTTCTTGATATCATCCGCAATAGTAGGACTTACTTTATAGTATTCCATTCTACCAGCGACCTTTGCTGTATTATCTTCTTTAAACTGAGCCAGTGTCATTCCAGATGGAAGATTCGATTTTAAGCCTTCAAATAACATACTTTCAATCTCATCATCTACCCCTGTACCACTATCATCAACCTTATATTTCGTAGTAATTTTAAGCTGGTTATCGCTTCCATAAGTTTTGGCCTCAGCACTTCCATAAACGGCGATAAGGTCATTTTGGATTTCCGTAGCATTCACATCCTTATCAAAACGTACCGTATAAGTTCGTCCTCCAACGAAATCAATACCTTGGTCTAATTTATTTGTGAATAATGAAACCAAACTAATGGCAATCATAATTCCAGAAATGATATATGCTATTTTGCGTTTTCCTAAGAAATCGATGTTTACATTCTTAAATAAGTCCTTAGTAAATGAAGTTGAGAACGCAAGTGGCTTACCATTTCTAGTGTATTGGTCAATAAATAATCTAGTAATAAAGATTGCAGTAAATAACGACGTAAGAATACCTATTAATAAGGTAGTTGCAAAACCTTGAATAGGTCCTGTTCCAAATACTAATAGAATTAGACCTGTTAAACCAGTGGTAATGTTTGCATCTAAAATTGATGACAATGCATTATTGAAACCATCTTTAATTGCGTCTTTTTGTAACTTACCTTTGGCTAGTTCTTCTCTAATACGCTCAAAGATTAGTACGTTTGCATCCACCGAAATACCAATGGTCAATACAATACCTGCAATACCGGGTAAGGTTAATACAGCTCCAAGACCTGCAAGAACTCCGAATATGAATAAGATATTTACTACCAATGCAACATCGGCAAATAAACCTGCTTTTCCGTAGTATCCAATCATCCATAATAAAACGAAGACTAAAGCAATAACAAAAGAGAGAATACCACTATCAATTGCTTCTTGCCCTAGCGTTGGTCCAACAACCTCTGCCTGAATAATGTCCGCAGAAGCAGGTAATTTACCAGCACGTAAAACGTTTGCTAAATCCTGTCCTTCTGTAATATCAAAGTTTCCAGTGATCTCACTTCGGCCACCACTAATTCCTCCTGCCACAGAAACACCCGGTGCAGAGTAGACAACATCGTCAAGTACAATTGCAATCTGACTCTGATTGATATTAGCTTGACTAGTCATTTCCTCCCAAATCTTAGCTCCTTTACCATTCATTTGCATATTTACTGCTACCCTACCCACTTGATCATATGACTGCGCTGCATCTGTTACAACACCTCCAGATAAAGGTGGAACATTTTCTCTATTACCAATTAGTGCATATAAATCTGAAGTGACCAAGGTTTCTTCTTCTGAAATCTTTGTATCCTTTGGCTTCTCCCAAACGAACTTGGCATAACGTTGATCGTTAGGCAGTAAAGCTCTTACCTGCGGCATACGTAGGTAGCCATTGATTAATGCCGTATCTTTTAATGAAAAAGTAGCAATTACCGGCCCTCCTTGGTATCCAGGAGCAATCATTTTTGAAATAATTGGGTTTGCTACTGAAGGATCTACGATAGAATCATTTACGTTTTCACCACCTAAAAGGTCAGCAATATCATCATCTGTTTTTGTTGTATCTACAACAGTTTCGTTCGTTTCTGGAGCAGCAGCTTTTTTCAGCTCAGCAACTTTTGCATCAGCTTGAAAAAGGAAACCTTGCATTTGCTCAGTTTTATATGCATCCCAGAACTCTAGTTGTGCGGTACTCTGTAAAAGTTTCTTAACACGATCCACATCTTTAGCACCTGGCAATTCTACCAAGATACGCGCTGATTGACCTAAACGTTGAATATTAGGCTGTGTAACACCAAATTTATCGATACGTTTTCTCAAAACCTCGAAGGCTGAAGTAATAGACTCGTCAATCTTCACAGAAATAACGTTCTTTACATCATCATTGGACATAGAAGAATTAATATCATCTTCTAATCCCTTATTAAAGAAGATATCTGGAGAAGCCAAACTATTCTCTCCCGGAAGTGCTTCAAAAGCCTCAAAGAAAGACTCTAAATAAGTATCTTGGGCATCTTTTTGAAGTTCAGTAGCATTTATCAATGCCTGATTGAATGCAGGGTCTTTTGAATTATTGGCAAGTCCTTTCAAGATATCTTGAACAGAAACTTGTAGAATTACGTTAATACCTCCTTTTAAATCAAGTCCTTTATTAAGTACTTTCTCCTTAGCAGTATTATAATCAATTCCCATAATTACAGAATTGTTTCCAACTGAATCTAGATACCTCAATTCTGCTATATCTCTTTCTTTTGGTTGATCTATAGAAAACTTTTGGTCAGCAAAAACCTTTGCTTCATCTTCTACTTGGCTTGCAATGTATGTAAATGACAACTGGTACAAACTTACTAGGCCAAATAACACCGCAAATACTATTATTAATCCTTTATTTTGCATTGTTTACTATTTTTTGGTCAAACTTTTAAAACGGGCAAATATAGAGTTTACCTTATTCTTTGACAATTATTTTTAATGATTAAAGCGCTTCATATGAACAATGAAAGCTATTTTTAAATGATTTGTATTGTTTCGGGAAGTAAAATGAGCTAAGCACTTATGCTCCACATCCTATTGACAGCTAAAAACAAGTTAGTATGAGAAGTTCCCTTAAGAAAAAGGTCCAGCTCTAACTTCAGGTATACTGTGTTTAACAGTATCAATTGCAATCGCAATATTTTTCTGTATCACATAGGCCGTTTTTTCTACCCTATTTCTTTCTTCAACCTCATTTTTATGTGCAAAGAAAAATACAGTAGGGGTAAAAAATCGATTACTTTTTAATTCGAGTTCTACTAAATATCCACTAAAACCAGAATCGAAATCACTATTGTTTTGGATTTCAAAGACGTCAAGTTCGTAGATTTTTGAATTCTCTTGAGATGGAAACTCACCACCTTCTTTGTTGGTTGGATAAGAAGAATAGCCTAGATCTAAATTCTTTTCTTTAGAAAATATTTCCGCAATTATAGTGACATCAACATCGCTATAATAAGTGATTTTCAACCTTCCATCAACCGACTCACGTACCTGTATATTATCAACCCCTATGGTTTGCAACTGTTCCTTTACAAGCGCTACCGCATTTTGAGCTTCATCAAAAGTCACCTCGTCATCAGAAAACTGAACAACAATCTCTTGATTTGGGAAATAGACCTGCGGCTGACTAAAACCTAATAGGCTAAGGATAACAACTAAAGTACTTAAGTACCATTTCGACTTCATGCGCCAAATATAAAAAACAAAAGCTGCACAGGGCAGCTTTTGTTCATATAATTATTTGAGTTTATTTTACAAACTCAAAAGTCCGTTTGTTTTACTAACACCTTCAGCACTCTCAGACATATGAGCCTTTTCTGCATCGTTTAAGTCTAAAACAACAATTTTTTCAATTCCGTTTTTACCTAATACTACAGGTACTCCAATACAAAGATCATTTAAACCATACTCACCTTCCAGAAGCGTAGAGCAAGGAAATATTTTTTTCTGATCGCATGCAATCGCTTGCACCAATCCAGAAACTGCTGCTCCAGGTGCGTACCAAGCAGAAGTTCCTAATAATTTAGTAAGTGTAGCACCACCAACTTTCGTGTCTTCTTTAACTTGATCCAGTCGATCTTGTGAAATAAATTCAGTAACGGGAACACTGTTTCTAGTTGCCATTCTTGTTAAAGGAACCATTCCTTTATCACTATGACCTCCAATTACCATTCCGTCAACATCGCTAATAGGAGCACCTAAAGCTTCTGCCAAGCGATACTTAAAACGTGCACTATCTAAGGCGCCACCCATCCCAATAATTCTGCTTTTCGGAAGGTCCGTAGTCTTATGTACTAAGTAAGTCATAGTATCCATTGGGTTACTCACCACAATTAGAATTGTATTTGGAGAATGCGCTACAAGACTTGAAGAAACTGTTTTCACAATTCCTGCGTTAATACCAATAAGTTCCTCACGAGTCATACCTGGTTTACGTGGAATTCCACTTGTAATTACACAAATATCGCTTCCAGCTGTCTTACTATAATCGTTTGTTGTTCCAATAATACGTGTATCAAAACCATTTAATGAAGCTGTTTGCATTAAATCCATTGCTTTCCCTTCGGCATATCCTTCCTTAATATCCAACAAAACTACTTCACTAGCGAAATCTTTAATGGCAATGTACTCAGCACAACTTGCACCTACCGCACCTGCTCCTACTACTGTTACTTTCATGAACTCTATATTTTATTATTTGAATTATTTATTTCTGAAAAAAGATTTTTCAGAAGACGATTGCAAAAGTACAATTATCTGATGTAAAATGGAATAGCAAAGAGCTAAAAACAAAAAACGATATTCTCTTTCAATAAATGAATAAAGATAGAATTAACTATCGAAACCTATTCACTCTTAGTTGATAAGGATATCGTTCATAAAATACATTGTCTTCGTTGATTGTGTTTCCATTTAAGATATCTTCCTTCGTTTCCTTGAACAACTCCCTAGAAAGCTCAAGTTCACCCAAATGACTTAAACATTTAGCCTTGTAATATTTAACATCGCCAAAAGACAGGTATTTTCGTAGTGCTTCATCAAAGGCTAGGTTTGCATTTTTACAATCCTGTAATTCTAAATTTGCAATTCCCAGGTACATTAAATCGAGAAAATGAACCCACTCCCTATCTCCATCCTTCTCCGCCTCGGTCTGCGCGACACTTTTTTCTAAATATTCCTTTGCCTTTTGAAACTCATTGAGTTGCAAATAACTTAATCCAATATAGAAATAATAGGTATGATCCATAACATAAGACTCTCCGTTAAGAGCTAGAACCCTTTTAAAATCAACAATAGCACTTCTATATTCTTTTGAAAAAATACATTTCATAAACCCCATATAGTCTAGATATTGCTCTGGATTCAACTCAGCAGCCTTTTCCAAAAACGGCAAACCTAATTCGTCTTTATCTTCTTTATATAAAGGCATTGCTCTTTGTTGGTAAAAATAAGCCACAGTGGAATATTCATCTATTAAACTATCGAGCGCATCTCGCCTATTTTGAGAGTTAAGCCCTAAACTCCTAACATATTTCATTTCAGGTTCAATAATCGAATCTGTTTCAAGCACATCATACAGTTTTACAAACGAATCCTTTTCTCCATTTCTATTAATGTTACAAGAAATAACTAGAAAAAAGGTTAGACCTATCCCATGATATGATTGTAATTAATTTTTCTATTATTTTTCATTTAACAAATATTAAAACAAAAAAGACTCCCAAAAGGGGAGTCTTTTAATCTATAAATTACACGAATTACTGCTTACGCATCTATATTGGCGTAGACCGCATTTTTCTCAATAAACTCTCTACGAGGCGGAACCTCATCGCCCATTAGCATAGAGAAAATTCTATCAGCTTCTGTACCATTATCTATAGTTACTTGGCGTAAGGTTCTAAACCCAGGATTCATAGTTGTATCCCATAATTGGCTTGCATTCATCTCACCAAGACCTTTATAACGCTGTATCGATGCACTTCCTCCAAACTTTTCGTTAAGCTCATCACGTTCCTGATCATTCCACGCGTATTCCTTCTTTGCTCCTTTTTTTACTAAATAAAGAGGAGGTGTAGCAATATAAACATAGCCCGCTTCAACAAGCTCCTTCATATAACGGAAAAAGAAAGTCAAAATAAGGGTGGAAATATGACTACCATCTACATCCGCATCACACATAATAACAACTTTGTGATAACGTAATTTTTCTAGGTTTAATGCTTTGCTGTCTTCTTCAGTTCCAATTGTTACTCCCAACGCAGTGAAAATATTTCGGATTTCCTCATTTTCAAAGACTTTATGTTGCATCGCCTTCTCCACATTCAAAATCTTACCACGAAGCGGTAAAATAGCCTGAAAATTACGATCTCGACCTTGTTTAGCAGTTCCACCCGCCGAATCTCCCTCGACAAGAAATACTTCACATTTTTCTGGATCTTGTTCCGAACAATCTGAAAGCTTTCCTGGCAATCCTCCACCACTCATCACAGTCTTACGTTGTACCATTTCACGGGCCTTACGCGCTGCATGCCTAGCTGTAGCCGCTAAGATTACCTTCTGAACAATGATTTTGGCATCATTTGGGTTTTCTTCAAGATAATTTTCCAGCATTTCTGAAACCGCTTGACTTACTGCAGCGGTAACTTCTCTATTTCCAAGTTTTGTTTTAGTTTGTCCTTCAAATTGAGGTTCAGCAACCTTTACAGAAATAATCGCTGTCAATCCCTCACGGAAATCATCACCAGCAACATCAAATTTTAGCTTGTCAAGCATTCCCGAAGCATCTGCATATTTTTTTAAAGTAGACGTTAGTCCACGACGGAAACCAGATAAATGCGTACCTCCTTCATGTGTATTAATATTATTTACATATGAATGTAGATTCTCATTAAAAGAGGTATTATAAACCATCGCTACCTCAACAGGAATAGAATTCTTTTCCCCTTCCATTGCTATTACATCTGCAATAAGCATTTCTCTATTTCCATCTAGAAAACGGATAAATTCCTTTAAACCCTCCGTACTATGGAATGTTTCTGTAACAAAGTCCCCTTTTTCATCTTTCTGGCGCTTATCAGTAAGATTTATGACTATACCTTTATTCAGATAAGATAATTCACGTAATCTACTCGCCAGCGCGTCATAATTATATTCTAAACTCTGCTGAAATATTTGAGAATCTGGTTTAAACGTAACTACCGTACCTCTATAATCAGTCTCGCCAATTGGTTTAACAGGATACATTGACTTTCCGCGCTCGTACTCCTGTTCCCAAATTTTACCATCGCGATGGACTGTAGCTTTAAGGTTTTCAGAAAGGGCGTTCACTACCGAAACCCCTACTCCGTGTAATCCACCAGAAACTTTATAAGAGTCCTTATCGAATTTCCCTCCGGCACCAATCTTCGTCATGACCACCTGAAGAGCAGAAACGCCTTCTTTTTTGTGTATATCCACTGGAATCCCACGACCATTATCTTTAACTGTAACCGAGTTGTCCTCATTAATCCAAACATCAATGGTATCACAATAACCACCCATCGCTTCATCGATGGAATTATCTACTACTTCATACACTAAATGATGTAATCCTCTAGCCCCAACATCGCCAATATACATTGAAGGTCTCATGCGAACATGTTCCATCCCTTCTAATGCCTGAATACTGTCGGCGCCGTAGGTACCTTTTTTTTGTTCTTCGCTCATAAAAATCTAGCTTGAAATTATGTATTTTTTGAATTCGAACAAATATAACAAAGCCCCCAATAAAACATAGGGTTTCCGACCGATTAGAACACTAAGTTATTAACAACTTTTTGTAAAAAAAAGTTTTTTGATGTTTCTGAAATAAAAGCAAATAACACTGTAAATAATGCTATCCTGTTCCGACCTTAAAAACAATCAAATCGTCTGAATTTTCACATGATTTTAGGGAAATCGTATCGTCAAAAAAGTATCTTTAACATCTTATTGACTTAGGTTTTTTTTAATTACTTCTAATAGTAGTAAATTAGGGGTTATAGTTAGCATTATTATGGAGCAAAGATTCAAAAGCCTATCATTATTTGATTTTCAAGAACAATTCC
>MAAC01015542.1_pt1 | contig 27785 bp, 26 predicted proteins | sample 1115981 | NCBI WGS metagenome assembly MAAC01 (sample SAMN04961126, study PRJNA320927) | seawater metagenome | isolation source: sample BD02T64 sea water enriched with oil for 64 days | place: USA:Gulf of Mexico | collected 2013-07-27
TAATAAAAGATGTTCAAAAGTACTAAAAATCATTTTGCAACTTGCAACTTTCTAGTATATTTGATAAAAAATTAATAACATTGGTTAAGATCCAATAATAGATAAATATAAATGAAAATTACAGCTAATAATCCGAATCGAAAATCTTGGTTAGATGTATCAAAAAATTCAGATTTCCCCATTCAAAATATTCCTTTTGGAGTTTTTATCACGAAGGATGACATCATTACTATTGGTACAAGAATTGGTGATTTCGCCATAGACTTAGGAGCTTTACATCAATTAGGATACTTTAAAGACATTCCGTTAACTGATGATATTTTCTTACAAGATTCTTTAAATGACTTTATTGCTGATGGACGTAAAACTTGGCGTTTGGTACGTAATAAAATTGCAGATCTTTTTGATGTTACTGCAAATGGTTTGCGTGACAATGCGAGTCATAAAGAGAAAGTAATCTTTAGAATGGAAGATGTTGAAATGCAATTGCCTGTTACGGTTGGTGATTACACTGATTTTTATGCAAGTAAAGAGCATGCTACAAATGTTGGAACATTATTCCGTGATCCAGAAAATGCCTTGATGCCTAACTGGTTACACATCCCAATTGGATACCATGGTAGAAGTTCTTCTATCATTCCGTCTGGAACACCAATTAGAAGACCTTATGGACAATCTAGACCTGCAGAAGGAACGAACACTCCTACTTTTGGTCCATCTCGTTTGTTAGATTTCGAATTGGAAATGGCGTTTATTACTACAGATTCTAATCATTTAGGAGAACGTATTCCTATTGAAGAAGCTGAAGAATATATTTTTGGAATGGTCTTATTTAATGACTGGTCTGCTAGAGATATTCAAGGATGGGAATACCAGCCTTTAGGGCCTTTCTTAGGAAAGAACTTTGCTTCTACTATTTCTCCTTGGATTGTTACGTTAGATGCTTTAGAGCCTTATAGAACAGACAATCCAAAGCAAGTAAACGAACCATTACCTTATTTAAAAGTTGATGGACAAAAGAGTTACGATATTAAGTTACAAGTTGGAATTCAGCCAGAAGGTAAAGAAGAAACTGTGGTTGCAAATTCAAATTTCAAATATATGTACTGGACAATGGTACAACAATTAGCACACCATACGGTGAATGGTTGTAATGTGCGTTCTGGTGATATGATGGGTTCTGGAACCATTTCTGGACCAACCAAAGACAGTTATGGATCTATGTTAGAATTATCTTGGAGAGGACAAAATCCGATTCCGATGAATGATGGTTCTGAACGTAAGTTTATCAATGACAATGATACGGTTATTATGCGTGCACATTGTGACAACGATGAAGTTCGTATTGGTTTTGGAGACTGTACTGGTAAAGTATTACCAGCCATTGAATTTAAGAAATAGTGTTTGCAACACCTGCAAGCACAAAAAAAGGATGTTCAGTTGAACATCCTTTTTTTTATGAGTTTACTTTACTATTTACTTCTTTTCTAACTTTTTAGTCAAGTCTATTTTATATTTGAGATAGTATTCTTTTTGGTCTTTACTTAACTTCCCTCTTAATATTGAACTTACTTTATCAATGGCTGCAGTAATTTTACCTTGATTTTCTAAGGACCGAATAACATAAAACTTAAATGTGGTATTTTCTGTACTTCTACTAAGATAGGTAAATGCTTCAAACCCTTCTTTAAACATCGACGCTCTGCTTAGCTTTCTCCACAATGCATTCAGTTGACTAGTACCTCCGTGATACAACACAGAATCTTTTGTGGTGGTAATCTGCTTATACATTGATTTCATCTTCGTAATACCCTCGTTTTTTAAGGCATAAAATAATGAATCTGACAACACCAATTTTGGTTCGCCAACATGTATAATTTTAAATTGATCGTATTCTAAGGTAGCGTTTGGAGGAATCACTTTTCCCGAACCTTTTTCTCCATAGGCAATTGAACCTGGTAAAAAAGCCGCAACATCGTCTCCTTCTCTCATCAACATGGCCATTTCATTATATCCTTTTATAACGCCACCTCTATCTGCGATGTAGGTAAAAGAAGAATCTTTCGAAGCATAACTTGTCCAAATGACACTGTCATTTACTTTTAAACTTAGCATAGCTGTTACTTTAGCACCTGGCGCTACTTTTTTTCCTGCTCCTTTTGTGATATAGAAATATTTCAATCCGCTTGCGGTAGTAATGGTATCTTTTGCTTTATTAGTTGTATCTGAAGATTTTTGATCTGTTTTACAAGAGAAAAAGAATACAGAAAGCACCAGTAATGTAAGAATTGATTTGTTGATTACTTGTTTCATAGATTTTGGGTAAGAATTAATTTTATTAGTTGTTAAATCTGTTTATAAAAGCCTCAAATGTACTAATAAAAAGTTTCCTAGGTGTTTCCAAAAATGCTGCATGATCTCCACCTCTCCAGTTTTTAATCGTGTAAATAACTTTGCTTGTACTGCTGTTGGTGCTATTGGGTCAAATTCTCCTTGTAATATTAACGTTGGCGTTGTTATTAATGTCGGATCTAACCTATTATATTCTTGTACATTTTTCCAATCTACTCTAACAGGATCACTTTCTAATGCCATTTTCACATAGGAATCTATTGCTTTTTGGCTAATACTTCCTGGAACTATAAAATCACTAGCAGCATTTTTTGCAGTATTCACTGTTTTTCTTAATACTGGGCTCTTTTTATATTTAGGAAATTGGTAATCCATATCTTTCCAGAAACCAAACAGGGTTAAACTAGCAATATTTTTAGGGTTTTGTTGGGTTGCTAATAGCGACAATGTAGATCCCATAGACCAACCAAACAAGTGCACTTTTTTACCAGTATGCTGCTTAGAAATCCAATCCAATACATTTAAGATGTCTTTAGCCGCAACATTTGGTGTTGACCATTCTGTGCTATCTCTAGGAGTTTCTCCATAACCTCTTAAATCAATTGCATAAGTAGCATAGCCTTCTGCGACCATTCCATCCATTAGAGATAAATCCTCGCCTTCAACTTGCAAGTCAAAATCTGGAACTGAGCTCCAAGTTCTACCATGTACAAAAAGGATAATTCCTTTAGGGTTGTCTACTGATTTGTTCCAAACAGCCATAGAATGGCCTTCAGAATCAACTGTATGTCTAATCAATTCTTTTTGTGGTTTGTTTACAGAAATTGTTATGGTCTTTTCTGTTTTACAAGATGTTGTGATTATTGATAGACTAATTGTCACAATAAGTACTCTTAAAAGGTTGTTCATAATCTTAGTGTGTTGAAATTAAATTCTCTATAAATATACTAAACTTAAAAAAAAAGCTAAAAAGGGATTTCTATACAAAAAAAAAGCAGCATCAACTTTAAGTTTGATACTGCTCTTTCTTAGATTTTATAACTGTGCTTATCTTTTGATCGGGATTTTAATAAAACTATCAGAAAACCATTTTATTACCAAAGGTTCTTTAGCATCTTTAATTGTTTCTGTACTCACATCTTTTCCCGTTCCATAATTGATTTGTGCATATGGATGTTTTATTCCGTTAATTACAACGACAACTCTACTTCCTTTTTTAATTTTTTTACTTGTCATTCTAACATTAGAAAAAGGGAAACTAGTTTTCTGATTGGGCATTAACAACTGTCTTTTTTCAATATCTTTTGACAAACTAGCTCTACCCACAAATGCCAATGATAAGCTATGAAACGTACCATCTGCCGTTTGCTCAAACCATAAAATATTGCAATCAAAATCTTTTTTGTTAATCGCTATTTTCAGTTCTCCGTAAAAAGAACCGTTTATTACAATATCTTCTGTAAATACCTCAGTCGCAAAAGAAAACCCTTCTCCAATAGTGATCGTTTCAGACACGATGTTTCCTCCTCCACTTGCATTCCATGTATATTTTCCTCGGTCTGAAAAATCAATTTCTTGTTCTAAATAGGTAGTGAAATTTGCTTTATTAGACAATTTAAAATGTTCATTTACACCTAAATTCCCTGTATCATAAGTCGATTTAAATTTCACTTTAGAACGCATATTGCTAAAATAATAGGTCAGTGTATCGTTGGACATGTTTTCTAAAGACGATGCATGCCCCCAGGTGTTGGTTCCCATTATTTGATAATTAATTTTATCTTTTAATAAAGCTGGTTTTTTAGCTCCTTTAAAAATATAATCAAACCATTCAAAAATAATATTGGTAATACTTATTTGAGCAACGGTATCAATTTCATATCCATGTATTACTTTACCAGGGACACTTTGCGCACCAAAATGTGTGTAGGGTCCTATTAATAAATAATGTTCTGCATTTTTATTGTACTTATAATGCTGCTTTAAATAATATAAAGAACCTATTTGGCCACCATCATAATATCCAGTTGTATTTAAAATCGGAATATTAATGTGAGAAAAGTCTTCTTTATACGGTATCATGTTTTTCCAATAAGTATCAAAAGTTGGATGCAGTAATTCTTTATTAAATTTTGTATTGACCAAACCATCTAAACTATCCATTGCTTTATAAGCAACTCCAGTTTCATACCATTTCATATTTAAACCATTCCATCGTTTATTATTATAGTATACTATGGTATCTAAGTATTTGTTATTGCTTACATAATGAGGCCAAGGATAATGAAAGTTTTGGTACACTCCGTTTTCCATTGGCTCAGCAATTCCAGGAGCTGCTGCTACAGAAGGTACAATGGTTTTTAATGCAGGATGTACTTTGTGTTTCATCGATGCCCATTGCGTAAAACCAACATAACTACCTCCATACATTCCTACTTCTTGACTGTTCCATGCTTGTTTACTAATCCAATCAATTACTTCATATACATCCGTAACTTCATGCTCATAGGGAACGATCTTATCTGGACTTAATCCTTTTCCTCTTGTATAGGAAACAACACCCACATAGCCTTTATCTGCGGCTTTTTTCGCTCTGTTTATATCCGTTTTTCTGGCATAAATTGTATGGAATAAAATGGCAGCGGTAGGTTTTGTTATTTTTGAATTACGTACAACAATGGCATGTATTTTTGCGCCATCTTTTGTACTGATTAAGATGCTATCTTGCACTAGGTATTCTGTATTCTTTTCAGTAATAACTCTTGGTACTTGTTGATTTTCATCCGAATTACAAGAAGTAAAAACAAGTAGGCATAGCAATGACAGTACACTACTAAAAATGATTGCTTTTTTCATTATTCTGATTTTAATTGTTGCATCATTTTCAACGCATGTTTATTCTCAGTATCCAATTCGAAAGATTTTTTATAACTCTTGAAGGCATTCTTTTTATCTCCAGATAACATATAGGCTTCTCCTAGGCTATCAAAAGCATTGGATGATGTTGGATAATTTTTTACATTCAGTTTAAAGAAGGATACTGCTTTTTTCGCATCATTTCTTAGATGTTGATACCCAATATTATTCACAGCTCTTTCTTGTGGTAAAAAACCACCATTATAATTCGTTTTATAATAAGAAACAATGTCTTCAACAGAACTTTGACCCATGTTTTTCATCTTCAAATCTTTGTAAATAAACTGCATTCCGTGGTACAAACTCATTAGTGCAACTGTCCAATGATTTTCTTCTTTAAAATATTCCAAGGCCACTTTTGAAGGTGAAAATCCTTTGTTTTTTAAGGTTGTATTAAAAAGCTCGTGACTGTTAATGTTTGCTTTAAATACATGTGGAATTCTATCAAAATTCTCGAATTTATCTGCCGTAGACACATAGATTCGTTTGTTTTTAATTTGATTTAAATCCGTTTTCTCTAACTCTCTCACTACCTGCTGATTGTCCCACCAAAAACTTGGATCCATGGAAATAAATCCATTAAAAGAAGTTTCTTTTGATAAAAAGGATGATCCAACCAACAATCCTCCATGAGAAATTCCAACTACCGTTTTAAAAGTATTGGTTCTATAATTCCCCGCTATTTCTGGTAGTAATTCTTGCTCAATAAATTCTAAAAACATTGCGCTACCTCCACTGGTTTTATGGTTTTCTATGGCACTTGATCCATTTAAGTTGGTCAAATATTTTGTGGGTGTATAGTCTCGTACGCGATCTACATTGGTAATGGCAACAATAATCATTTCAGGAATTTGACCTCCTTGTGTCATGTGGTTTAAAATTCCGGAATGCGAATGGTAACTCACTTCTCCATCTAATAAAACCAATAGTGGATAGTTCTTTTTACTGGTTTCATAAGAGCTAGGAAGTTCTAAAATGTAGCTTCTATCCTCTTTTAAGATTTTAGAATGAATTTTATGGGTTTTTCCGATTGAAAAAGGGGTTGCATTTTGTCCAATTGCATTCCACTGCAAGAACACCAAAAATGCAATAAGCATTGTTGTTATTTTATGTTTTGTTGTCATTATGTTTGTATTTACAAGCTATTCCAATTTTTAAACTTTACTGATTGTCGACTTGAAACTTCTATAGTTTCACCAGTAGTTAGTGTAATTTGTAGCTTATTATTAAAATGTGGGTGAATTTCTTTGATGTACTGTGTGTTGATAATTTGACTTCTATTGACTCTAAAAAACACAGTTGAATCTAACTTCTCTTCCAATAGATTTAACGATCTTTTGATCATTGCCTTTTGATCACCAAAATACAGCCGTGCATAATTTTCTATAGATTCTATAAAGTGAACTTCAGACAGGGGTATAAAATGGCATTTCTCTCCATCTTTGATAAATATTTTTCGATGCATTGGCAGTACATCTGTTTTAATTTCTTCTTTTTTCGATAACTCAGCTTTTACTTTTTTTATCGTTTTAGAAAAACGTTCTTCTCTAAGTGGTTTTACCAAATAATCCAACGCATTCAATTCAAACGCTTTTACAGCATATTGATCATATGCAGTAGTAAACACTACTTCTGGAACAGTGGTTAGGGCTTCTAATAAATCAAAACCCGTTTTTTCTGGCATGTGAATGTCCAAGAAAATAATGTCTGGTTTTAGATCTTCAATAATGGCTTTTGCTTCGTCAACATGACTCGCTTCTCCAACAACTTCAAACTCTGGGTATTCTTTTAATGCACGCTTCACCTCTTCTCTAGCCAAACGCTCATCATCAATAATTACTGTTTTAAATGTCTTCATTTGCTATAATTGGAAGTGTTATTACTGCTGCTACTACCGTTTTATCTATTTCTGTTAACTTAAAAGTTGCTTTTCCTTTGTACTGAATAGCCAATCGCTCTTGTAAATTTTTCAATCCTAAGCCAGATGCTTTTAATTTACTATTTAATCTTCCTGGGTTAAGAACTGTTATCTGAACAATGTACTTATTCTTTTCTATACGAAGATGAACTATTCCTCCTTCAACTTTTGAATCAATGCCGTGTTTGATTGCATTTTCTACCAATAGCTGGATGCTCAAGGTGGGGATTTTGAAACTATTTAAGGATTGATCAACCTTAACATCTAGTTGCAAACGTTCTTCAAAACGCATTTTTTCCAATTCTATATAATCTTGTACCAAAGACAGCTCTTCTTTTATTGTGATTAAATCTTTGTCTTTTTCATACAATGATGATCGTAATAAATCTGACAATAAATCAATGGCTCTTCTTGCATTATTTGGGTTCTCTATAACTAAAGACTTGATCGAATTTAAAGAGTTGAACAAAAAATGTGGATTTAGTTGCGCTGATAAATTATCCAATTGCGCTTGCTTAGCAACTAACGATAATCGGGCGTTTTCTTTGGCCGTTTTTACTTCTCTTTGATAATAGTGATATAAATGATAGGCCAATACCCAAATAGACATCAATCGCAATCCCGTAATTAAAATAGGATCCCAATATAATAGGGTTGTCAATACATCAAACTCCTTATCAAAAAAGAACAACATAAACCCGTGCCATTTCAAGTTGTTTATTTCCATGTACAAAAACGCTAGTAATAGCACAATCGGAACCACTCTTAACAATAGTTTTTTTATTGGCAAACTACTCCAGTTTGCTTTGATCGCAAAACTTCGGTACCTATGAGTAAGTACAATACCTATAGCAACGTCAGCTACATAATTTAACAAGGTATAAAACACCCCATAATTATCTCTTGTATAAACGGTATACGCCCAATAAATGGAAACTAAACCCCAACCTGTAAGCTGGCATTTCCAATATAAAGAGAAATTGAATTTTTTATTTTTTGTGTGTACCTGTGTGTTCATATCTGCAACAAAGCAACAAAATACTTTTCAATACCAAAAGAAAAAGTACAGGAACGCTACAAAATGAGGATAAACGTTTTAAAAACAAAAAGACCATTTGTCAATTGACAAATGGTCTTGCATATATATATATTAGAACAAAGCTACTGTAACTCTATATAGTTGAGTCACATTTTTCAAGTATTGTACTCCTATAATTAATCAACAACTCTTTCAAATACATACCCAAATTTATAATCTCCTATATATGTCGCATTTGAAAAAACCGCTCTATTTTCAGTAAGTTCAACCAAACGATATCCTTCTTCAGAACATCTAGTAAATGTCCCCTTAACTCCGTCGCTGTTTACGATATCTTCAATACTGCAATTTTTTAAAATTAATGTAGTCTCTATCACATCCACACCGTCTGCTCTATACGGGGCGTACAATAATTTAGCTTCAAAACGCTCTGCTTCACTAAAGCTAGCAAAACAACGTGTATCTCCTAATTCAATTTTAACCATTCTAAGGCTTTTGTATGATGTTGGAGTTGAAAAGGTATAAATATCATCTGCTACACAAGCATTGTTCATTAAATTAGGATGGTCTCTGTATTCTTCAGGAAGAATCACTTCGGTTAACTTCCATGCTTTTTCAGTTACTCCATTTAGTTTAGCAAGATCTGCTTCTGTAAAATCAGTAACTCTAATTTTAGCTGATGCTTCCAATTCGTCATTATTAGAAGAGCAACTTGCAACTAATAGTAATAAACAAAAGGAAAAAAATAGTTTTGTGATGTTGTAATTTTTCATGGTCATTTTTAATTATAAAGATTGTTTGTTTCTGCTATTTGCAAATTCAATTTTGCAATTTGCAAATCACATGCCAAAAGTATTTTTCAACATGGATTAACTAAACATCTAATGACAACATTCTCATAACAAACTAAATTACAGAGGATCACCTTATTTATTTTTTTGATAAAAAAATAAATAAGGTGATCAATAAACCTACACTTTTTATTATTTAATTAAAAGTTTTCCTGTTTTATAACTAATGTTCTGCATTTGTATCTTCACAAAATACAGTCCACTACTTAAGTTTCGTTTTTGAAAATTTAATGTATTCAGCCCTGTTGTGGCGTTTATAGTTTTACGAGCCACTAAAACACCTAAACAGTTATAGATAATTAATTCACAAGTCCCCCCTTTTACAGATACAAAAGAAATATTAGAACTCGAGCTCATTGGGTTTGGAGCAATTGTAATTTTTCGTTTATCATTTTGAAGTTCTAAAAAATCATCATCAACAGACAATACTTCTCCCATTGTAAAATTAATATTAGAAATGTTTAACACTTTTTCTACAAGCGCTCCATCATCAGAAATCATTGTAAATATGATGGTAGTTACATCATTGGCAAGAAAATCTGTAGTTGTGTTACTTAAAAAATCATTAAAAGAAATTGCAAACTCTTTTACTTCATTGGTTAAGTCTACTTCAGTTCTATATTGACTCTCCCAAACATCAATATTCTTCTTTAATAAGGTTACAAATAATTTACCAGTTCCCGAAGCTTTAAAATTCAAGGTATTATACCCTGTTAAATCTACTGGCTGAAATGTTGGTGTAAACGATTTGTAGGCCGATACATACTCACTTGTTTCTGCAATTAAATGTACATCTCTTTCTACAATCAATGCATCATCTATTGTTTGTGGTTGATGGGACATCACTTTAAATGTACTCACTTGAGTAGAAGTTGCTGCATCATCTATGCCCCAAGAACCATCAGACATGAATAAATCATCAGGGGTGTTATTTGTATTAGAATGGATTCTAAAACCAAAGTCAAATAAATAGCCCAACTCCAAAGAAAGCGTATTGCTATATGTATTTTCTATGGACATAGAAAGGTTTATATTTTCTGTAGAGCTTGTTTCTGTTTTTCTTAAACCTCCATCTATTGTTAAACCGTTTGATTGGTTGGTATTGATAATTTGCAAATCAATCTTCCCGTTTTTGTAAGCCCCTTTTCTTACATATACAGCAGGTGCAAAACTTGTATTGTAACTTTCTATTGGTTTTTGAGCTGTAGCCAGCGCTAAAATTTCCTCACAAAGTTTATATACATCATCTATCGAGTTACTCCAAACCTGAAAATTGTAGTACGCTGCGGTAGTGTCGTATCTATCTAAATTCCAGTGGCTATCTACCATATAGGTACTTGCTGTTTGCTCTTTTATTGAAAAACTCACTACAAATTCTTTTTCTCCATTGGGATGTTTAATCAATGTTTTTATAAAATCTTTTTCTTGTAATTGTATGGTTGACACCGAAAGTATTTCAGCACCTAATAATCGATCACAAATATATTTGGTATGCTCATATGCACCGTTTGTTGTTTTTGTAGCCAATATAGCTGCAATATTTTTTGAATTTCTTAAATAATCTACAGAAAGTACTTCTGTGGCATTGGTAATACCCAACAAATCATTTGGTGTAGATTCTATTGTTATTGAATTTGACAACACATCCAACGGTATAAAATCTCTTAATTGTACATTTTGCGCCGTTTTACTTTTATACCTAGCAGTTTTTTTAATTCTTTTTGCTTGTGACTTATTAAATGTAAAGTTCTGTTTTACTCTCCAATAATTTCGTTTGTTTATTTTTTGAGACAATCTATTATTACTTTCTAAACCTCCATTATTTCCCCCAGAAGTCTCTGTATTCACATCACAACTACCAACACCAGAACATGATAAATCATCACAATCTACCAAGCCATCACCATCATCATCAATTCCATTAGAACAATCTTCTTGGGCAACTGCTGCTGTTGGGCATCGTGCTCCATCATTACTTGAACTAGATGGCCCAAAGGCAAAGAAATTTGAAGTCATACTATTTGAGCCTGTTAAATCTTGAACTCCGTATATTATATATATGGTTCCTGTTTGATTTGCAGATATGTAAAAATTTCCATCAGCATCAAAATATACAGCTCCATAGGTATAATTATTTCCTGATAATATGGGTACTTCTCCTAAACTAGTAACTGTACCAGTAGAAATGTCTACTTTATATAAAATATTTGTGTTTTTTTCTACGGTATATAAGGCACCGTCTAATGAATTAAATGCCCAATCATGAATGGTTATATCTGTATCTAAAGTTAAGGTTCCTGCAGATTGTAAATAATTTGAAGAATTGGGGTCTAAATCTATTTTGTATACTGTTGTCCCACCTGGCTTTAGGTAATACATTCCATTCGGGTCAATATCTCCAATATACCTACCTGAAGAAGGAAGTTCTGGAATATAATACGTATCTGTATTGTAGTTTTTCCCTATTCTAACAATACTCTTGCTTGGAGTGCTAAGTGATCCCCAAATATAACCATCTGCATTATTATATCCAGCGGCATTGATATTTCCATCAGTAATATTTTCTGCGACCAATAGTGAACTCCCTGAAGCCAAATCTATAGAATAGACATCATTGTACTGAAATAAATAGGCATAATAATCACAATTAAATGGAGTGTCACTAGTGCTTTCTGTACAAATATCAACAACCAATCTATCACTTTCACAACCCAAACCATCTGAATTTGTAGCGTAATAAGTCGTTCCTTCTTCAATTACTTGTGTGTTTGACAGTAGATTACCGCCAACACTGGCATCATACCATAAAAGTGTATCAGTTGCTGTAATATCCAATTCGGCTAATGTTGTACCAATAGGATAACAATCTGGGTTTGCAGCACAAATACCAGAATCTGTAGTTTGGGTAACAGTAGATTCAAATACCGCTGAGTTTGTGGCATCTACCAGTTCACAATAGGTAACGCTTGGATATGGAGCACTACCTCCAGCTCTAAACTTAACAGTTCCTGAACTTGTATTTGTAACAATCAATTTCTTTATGTTTACCTCAGACATTATTTTGAAATCTACCTGACCAGTTCCTTGATTTTCTATATATAAAACATCCAGTACAGTTGCACTGGGTGTAAATTCATAATCACTAGCAATTTCTGAGTTTACAGTTATATTTGCTATTACTGCATTGTCATGATTATTTATTGGTATTGCTAAATTACAGGTTGCAACTGCTTGCTTATAATTTTTGTCGGTAGTAGTTATTTGCGCAAAAGAGAATTGGCATATAACGATAAAAACTGTGGTATATATTTTAAGTGAGTAATTTTTAAATTTCATAATATCAAGGTTTTAAACTTAAAAATATGAGATTTATGTAAGTGGCTTTTTATTATTTGCTCAATGGTTGCTTTGTATCGTTCAATGCATCAAATTTATAGGTAAATAATTTATCTATTTTCCTATTAAACACAGGTGCTCTAACTGTTTTTACTATTGAAGAATACTATTTAAAACTCAAGAATTAATTATGCAGGTTCTTTTTCGAAAAAAATAGATACACCAATCCTAAGATTGCAATAAAAGCACAGGCATAAAATGTTGCAGGAATTTTAGTTAAAACATCTTGGTAATACCAACCAGAAAATAGCGCTCCAAGTCCAATTCCCGCTTCTAAAGCAATATACATGGTTGCTATCGATTTTCCTTTGGTTAAAGGATTGCTCAAATCTATTGTCCACGCATTGATTGTTGGTGATAAAATGCCCATTGCTAAGCCATATACGACTGCTCCAATGAGTAAACCGTTTTTTGAATCAAGAAATCCTAATAAAAAGAGCGCAAGTATCAATACCAACAATCCTACTTTAATGACAATTTCTCTTCCGTAGCTATCGGATATTTTCCCTGCAATGATTCGCACAAAAACCGATGCTAGTGTAAATGCAATAAAGAAAGTTCCTTTGTTTACAATTCCTAAATGATCACTCCAATCTGGAATCAAGGTCAAAATTACACCAAAACCCAAATAGGTGATAAAAGTAATCAATGCCGCTGGTAAGGCCTCTTTTGCCAAAATATCTGATTTTGATATTTTAAGGGATTGCATATTAAATTGTTGTTTCTTTTGCAGCGTTTCTTTTACTTTAATTACTAAAAGGATGGATATTAAAGCCATTACAGAAGAACTGTAAAATAAGATATCATAATCTGAATATAACTTAATATAGCTTCCCAAAGCGGGTCCTAAAGCCAACCCAGTACTAAAACACAAGCCTTGAATTCCCATGGCTTCTCCCAATTTGTTTTTCGGAATGATGTCTGAAACATAGGCAGCAATGGCTGTTGGACTAAATCCTGTAGAAAACCCATGTAATAGTCGTAAAAATAAAAAACCTGAAACACTTGTGAGAATTGGATAAAAAAACCCAGCAATAACACAGACAATGGCACCAATAATCAACACTGGTTTACGACCAATAGTATCTGTTAATTTTCCACTAAAAGGTCTTGACAATCCTGCTGTTAATGTAAACAATGCAATAATCAACCCTTTGTATTCAGCACCTCCCAAATTACTTAAATAGCTTGGCAATTCTGGAATCAACATGTTGTAACTCGCAGAAAAAAATAATGAACTCAAACAGATAAAAACAAACTGCCTTGTGTATATTTTTTGACTAGCCACCATAAAATTAAAACGTTTTAAAAAGTGCTTCAATTTCATTTAGAGAATATTCCCAAATGGCTTTAGAGCCAAGAGCAACTGGTTTTGTTTTACCTAGCACTTTTTCTTTTGGCACGGTGTATTCTCTCCAGGTACCACCATTATTTGAAGCATTTTGTAGAATTGGTTCAAAGCGATCCATGGCTTTTGCGAATTTTGCCTCGTTACTTTCTCCGTTTTCAAATTCGAACCACAATGCGATCAATGCTGTTGCTTGTTCTTTAGGTAACATTCCGAAGATTCTTTTAGCAGCTTTTAGTTCTTCTGCGGTATTATCATGGTTTTTTGTGGTGTCAAAAATAAAAATATCTCCCGAATCAATTTCTACAATGTCATGAATTAATACCATTTTTAAGACTTTTAGTACATCAATTTCTACATTGCTATGTTCTGCCAACACCAATGTCATCATTGCTAAATGCCAACTATGCTCAGCATCATTTTCATGTCGATCACTGTTAAATAATCGTGTTTTTCGTTGTATGTATTTTAGCTTATCAATCTCTTTGATAAATTGAATTTGTTGTAATAATCTATTCATTGTATTTACAATTATAATTTATTGTATAATTTTACACTGCAAAGGACAGGGTATCTCCTTTCTTAAAAAAGGACAATTGTCCCAACTCAAAAAAAATGATTAGAACAGACGTAAACCTCTTAACCTATATTAATACTTTAAGTCAAAAACACCCTGATTATTTTTTACTTGAAAGCTATCAATCTAAAGAAATTATTCTAGAGCAAGACAAGCGATATCAATGCTTGTACATTATCAAAAGTGGAATTACAAAGTGTTACCTATCTGATGAAAATGGCAAAGACTTTATTCAAGAGTTTTTAGGAAAAGGAATGGAATTTGGTGAATTGGAAGTATTTAGCGGGAATTTAAGTTTCTGTTCTATTGCAGCCATTTCTAATGTGGAGGTATATAAAATTTCTCACAAACAGTATAATTACTTATTAGAAAACGATCCTATTTTTAATAGACTCGTACTAAAATCGATGGCCATAAAAATTGGATACAAAGCTCCAAGGCATTCTTTTCAACAATCGTATTCTATTGAAGAGAATCTTATTAGAATGCACCAAATTTTTCCCGATTTTGATCAAGTGCTGTCTAAAAATGACATCGCCAATTATATGGGCATTACTTTACGTAGTTTGAATAGAGCTTTAGTTCAACTAGAAAAAGGGAAATAACCGAAGTTCTTTCCCTTATTAATTTACTCGAAGCTTAGTTTATTTTTCTGTCATCAATTTTGTGACCATTACTTTCGCTGTATCCATCTGTGGATCTAAGCTGAGTGCTTTTTGATAATACTCCAAGGCTTTGCTTGTATCTCCTTTTTTATAATATACTTCTCCTAAGGTATCCCAATTATTTGCATTTTTAGGGAATAATTCTACATTCAAACGTCCAAAAACGACTGCTTTTTCTAATTGATTACTTCGCATATGCATACCACACATTCTATTTAAATAATACGGGTGGAACAATCCTTTTTTGAATTTTTCTTTTATTTCTCCACCTAATTTGTCCAAACTCCCAGTATAGTTTTCTGTGTATTGCAACAATTTTGTTAGGATGTCTATTTCTACTTTTCTAGGTGTATAGGTTGTATCAAACAACATCTTATCCACTTCCCAAGCAACTTCTTGAATGTTATTTGTCAATGCATTGGTGGCATATAAAACCGTGATTTTTTCTTCTGGAAACCATCTAAAGTCGTAAAAAAATGTTCCGTCACTACCATCATGTGCTACCATCTTAGTTTTTCTAGAAGTGTTAAAAACGGCCCATCCGTAGGCATAATAACTTGTTTCTCCTTCATATTCTAATACATAGGGAGTTGTTAATTTAGTAACGGATGCTTTTGATAATACGCTATTAGAATTCAAAGCTTGGTACCATTTGTACATATCCTCTTGGGTAGACTGAATGCCGCCATTTCCTTTTAAACACCAAGAAACTCCGCCATTTTTTTTGTGTTTGTCTATAGACGTTCCTTTGTCGATTACATTATAGGTATATCCATTGGCAATGTTCACATCATTCCAATTCGGAATTAAATACCCTGTGTACATCATTCCAGAAGGTTTGAATAGGTTTTCCTGTAGATAGGCTTCATAGTTTTGTCCTGAAACTAGTTCTATAATTCGCGCTAAGATGCTATATCCAACATTGGTGTATAAATGTTTTTTTCCAGCCTCAAACAATAATTTTGAATCCATAACATGTTTAAAATATTCGTCTGTCGGAATTTGATCAAAGTCAGATTCTCCAACATCATGTACAAATCCAGCGGTATGTATTAATAACTGGTGTATGCTGATATTCTGTTTGTCTTTGGGAACGTTTTTAAAATAGGTACTGATTAGATCTTCTACCTTTAATTTGCCTTGTTCTTCTAATTTTAAAATGGCAGCAGCTGTAAATTGTTTTGATACAGACCCCACATCAAAAACGGTGGTTGGTGTGTTTTTAATTTTTTTCGATTTGTCAGCATAGCCAAAACCTTCATTTAGCAATACCTTTCCATCTTTTGCAATCAATAAAGCTCCGGACAGCCCTTTTTGTTCACTTTGTTCTAAGTAGTTTTTAATTTTAGTAATTGTAGTATCTTCTGCGTTTTGTGAGCAGGCACTTAGTATATGGATACATAACATGCACAGGACTGTTTTTACAATGGTAGTTTTCATAAGTTCTTCTATATAAATTCGAATACAAAGAAAGAACAGCCTTTGCTCCCATTTTAAAAGAAGTTACCAAAGCAGTATAAAAAGTTGCAAACCCAATTATTTGGGTGCACATCTATTTCATCACATAAATTTGGGGTTTTATACCAATCTTTTTTTAGACGTTTTTTTATAACCTATCTTCGCTTTATGAAAAATAAATGGGTCTTTTATTGCCTGCATCTTCTATTTTGGGCATTTACTTCTTGGCTCATTATTTCCTCTTTTTCTATTACTGGACATGTAGTAAATATAGATGAAGGCGTTGTCAGTGATTCTATTTCTAGAAGTGACGAATTGATTTGGTTTTTTAGTATTGGCCAACCTTTTTTCGCGTTGTATTTTTATCTGCAAATTTACTTGACTAAAAAACGCGCAACACAAAAAGACCTAGTCGCTTTGGCTTGGCAATCATTGCTACTAACAGGATTGTTTTATGGTATTTATATGACAGTTGTCTATTTTATCTTTCCAGAACACATTCATATTCTATGGTTTCCATCTTTGTGGTATGGTATCTTTATCTTTTATATCATTATCGCTGTTGCCTATGGGTTTATTCATGCTTGGATTCAAACTGAAAAAGACAAAAAGCAGTTAGAAATGGTCAACAAACAAGCCGAACTGAATTTGCTTCGTGCCCAATTACATCCCCATTTTTTATTCAACACTATGAATAATCTTTTGGCAATGGTAGATCAAGAACACAACCCGAAATTGGCAAAAAGTATTGACACGCTTTCTAGCCTGCTGCGCTATGTAGTCTATGAAAATCAACAAGCAAAAGTAACAGTAGCGAAAGAGATTCAGTTTATTCAAGACTTTGCCGCATTGCATTTATTACGCTTTGAAGAGGATGAGATTGATTTTAAGCTGGAGGTCATCGGTCAAAATGATCAGCAGTTAATAGAAATGAGTATTCTGTTGTGCTTTGTAGAAAACGCCTTTAAACATGGTGTACAACCAGAAATAGCTTCGTTTATACATATTGCAGTAGATGTTTCTACACCCAATCGTTTGTTGTTTACCATAGAAAATTCTGTACATCCTACTTTAGAAAACCAACAAATTGGTGGCTATGGTTTGCAAGCCACCAAAGAGCGTTTGCAACTTGCCTATCCTGCGATGCATCAATTAGCTATTGAAAGTTCCAAAGAACACTTAGTAGATGACGAACCCAAAGCATTAGGGTTGCTTACTTCTTATTTGAAGCATTTTTCAAATTTCGAATTGGTGGGGACTTTTAGAAATGGTCTCAAAGCCTTGGAATTTTTAAATACAAATACCGTAGATGTCGTGTTTTTAGACATCAATATGCCGCATTTAAGTGGACTCTCTTTGTCTAAAATGCTGCCCAAAGAAACTGCCATTGTGTTTACAACTGCCTATTCAGAATACGCCGTTGATAGTTATGATGTACATACGGTAGATTATTTACTAAAGCCAATTAGCTTAGAACGTTTTTCAAAATCAATTACCAAACTCTTAGAACGTACTTCTGCTCCTATTGACCTAGTTACCAAACACATCAATTGCAACTAGCAGCGATTACACATTTGCAAAAAGATGGCAACTATTTGTATTATTATGTTGGCGATGTTAAGATTATGGCCAGACAAAGTATTGGTGAAGCGTTGGCAACACTACCAGATAATTTCATACAAGTTCAAAAGTCGTATCTTGTGAATATCAATGCAATAGCTTCTTTTCATACAGAATTCATTAGTATTGGTACACATAAAATTCCTATAGGATTACAATACAAAGCAGCGGTACTAGCAAAGTTACAATAGACTCTCTTTGTAAGTATTATAAGAATTTTAAGAAAACAATGCGTTTTCTTTAAGGCTTTTTTAACATTCATAGAAATTGAAAGTTCTAATTTTACGACTCTTATAAATAAACTAATATTATTAAACAATCAATCATGAAAAAACTACTATTAATTGCCATTGCCTTTACATTAAGTTATTCTGTAAATGCGCAAGTACAAACCCCCGCTCCTAGTCCAGCTGCCAAGCTTGAACAAGTTGTAGGATTGACGACTGTTAAAATAGAATATTCTCGCCCTGCAATGCGTGGACGTACTATTTTTGGAGAATTGGTTCCTTTTGGAAAACTTTGGAGAACTGGAGCGAACATGAGAAACAAAATTACATTTGATAGTGCTGTAACTATTGGAGGATCTTCTGTAAAAGCAGGAACATATACATTCTTTACCATTCCAAATGCGAATGAGTGGGAAGTAATCTTTTATACTGAATATAACGCAGGTGGAGCTCCAAGAGAATTAGACGAAACTAAAGTGGTTGCTAGATTGAAGGTAAAAACGCAACAATTACCAATGAGCATTCAGTCTTTTACATTCACTTTTGATGATGTAACAAGTAACTCTGCTGTATTAGGTATTCTTTGGGAAAACACATATGTAGCAATTCCTTTTACTGTTGATACAGAAAAAGCTGTTTTAGCTTCTATTAACAGTGCCTTAAAAGGCCCTGGAACTAGAGATTATTATGCTGCTGCTAGTTATTACTATGCTTCAGGTAAAGATATTTCACAAGCAAAACAATGGATTGATAAAGCGTTGAAAATGGTTAAAACTCCTGCTTTTTGGCAGTTAAGACAACAGTCTTTAATTTATTATAAAGCTGGTGATAAAAGAGGAGCTCTTAAAATAGCTAAAAAATCTTTGGCTGCTTCTAAAGAAGCTGGAAATGCTGGATTTGTAAAAATGAATGAAACGTCTATTGCTGAATGGACTAAGTAATATTTTACATTTTATAAAATATAAAAAGCACAACCATTTGGTTGTGCTTTTTTTTGTTCCTCTTGAATAGGGCACAAAAGTCAAATTTATTCTTCAAATCTTGCATTGTAAGCGATGCCTAAATAACCTACATCAAACTGTATGGTAACCTTTTCCTGGTTTTTAATAGAGGCATAAGTAATTGAATCCATGCTTACTTTATCAAAATCTCCTTCTAAAAGCACAAGTACTTTGTCGTCTTTATCAAAATAAGCAATTTTAGTAGTTCTAGAAGTCTCTTCTACTTTCTGTTGTTTATTAGCAACCAAAGCTATGTTTGTAATTAAACCATCAATACTTACATACACACATAAAGCAATTAGACCTATATAAAATAAATTCTTCTTTAATCTACGAATGATCAGCTTTTTCGAACTACTGCGTAAAGCAATAATTACTATTGTAAGTACTACTGCAAAAATAGTTAGGTATAAGTTATATTCTTTAATGGTATTTTGAAATAGATCAACATCATGTTTAAAATACCCTTTTTCGTAATTTATACTCGTAACTATATATACACCAACCCATATTAAAACCCAAGCATACTTGTCTAGAATTCTTTTCAGTTTTTGTTTCATATTGCAATTTTTCTTTTCCTAAATATAGGCAATTTTTCAAGTTCTTTTTAGCTTGATTAAAGTATAACGAAAACCACTGTTGTCAGTTCGAGTGGTATCAATAGAGTGCAACGGAATTGAAACTGTATCGAGAACTTTTCTATTGGTTGTTGGTATTCACTTTGTGACTTTGCTGCTTTGTAACTCTCAACTTCTATTCATGAGATTTCTTTGCCTGTTTTGAGCATCCGTCGAAAGGTCACTGCTACCGAGTTCTGTCGAAATGACGTTGTTAGTTGCAAGTCTTTGGTTTTTCGGCTGTTAGTAACACCTTACTTTTGGCCATTGCCTTTTGGCTTTTGGCTAAATCACCAAACACTCAAAATTCACAACTAAAAACTTTTCCCCTTTTTCATTTTTCCATTGATGAAAAACGAAACAAAAAAATCTAGTCTTGGGATTTTTATTCTAAAAAACTACAGCCCGTTTTCACATCGCTTCCAGACCGTTGCACTCTTTGGAAGCTCCTTTGCGAAAACACACCTTGTTTTACTACGAAAAATATCCAATGACGATTACCTGTCTTTCTAACTTCGCACTTTGCAACTTTGCAACTTCTATTCATGAGATTTCTTAGCCTGTCTTGAGCATCGTCCAAAGGTCACTCATACTTCGTTCTGTCGAAATGACGAATGAACTGTAATATCGAGTGGATTTGTGCAATATAATGCAACAAATTTGTATAGAGATGTTGCCTATTGCCTTTTGGCTCTCTTTAGATGCTTTTCAATATTCTTAACGAAAATTAATTTGTTTCTCCCTTTTGGATTCTCTCTCCGTTCTATTTCAAAATTACCTGTTGATTTTATCAAGGGAGTTAGTTTCTCAAAACCATAATTTCTAGAATCAAAATTAGGTTGTTTTTTCTGTAATAAACTTCCTACATCTCCAAGAAATGCCCATCCTTCTTCATCTGATAAATCGTTAATCGTGGCAGAAATAAGCTTTATTTCTTTTTTTGTGATACTGTCAACGATCAATTCAGGGATTTCCTTATTTTCAATTTTTTCCTCTGTTTGCTTTTTTAAGATTTCGATATATATAAACTTGTCACAAGCAACAATAAAAGGATTCGGAGTCTTTTTTTCACCAATCCCAATTACTTGCATTCCTGCTTCTCGTAATCTAGTCGCTAACCGTGTAAAATCACTATCACTTGACACAAGACAAAAGCCACTCACTTTACCACTATACAAAATGTCCATTGCATCAATAATCATGGCAGAGTCTGTAGCGTTTTTACCCGTAGTATATCCGTATTGTTGAATTGGTGTAATTGCATTTTCTAGCAAAAGGTTTTTCCACTTTGTCAAATTTGGCCTTGTCCAATCACCATAAATTCTTTTGATTGTAGGATTCCCATATTTTGCAATTTCTTCCATCATTTCTTTTACGTGAGCAGAGGGTATATTATCTCCATCTATTAAGACGGCCATGTTCAAATTTATATTCATTTTTATTTTTTATTCGCGAGTTTCAAATACAGAGTTTGTAAATGATTATTGCCTGATTAAGCACCTAATTTAGTAAATACAAACCAGATAGAAAATCCGTTGATATATGAAAGCAATCAATGTTCCATTTTTCAGTTCGAATCTCTTCTCTTTTTCACATTCAAACCAAATTATATCTACTAATGTCAATTCGAGTGGTTTCAATAAAGCACACCGTAATTGAATTCGTATAGCGAACTCTTTAATTGTTGTTGGTATTCACTTTGCAAATTTGTAACTTTTATTCATGAGATTTCTTAGCCTGTCTTGAGCATCCGTCGAAAGGTCACTCATAATTCGTTCTGTCGAAATGACGTTGTTGGATGGTAGTAGTTGATTCTTGCCTATTGCCTATTGCCTATTGCCTATTGACTCTTTTCAATTTCCATTTTTTCAAACCACCAAATAAGAATAGTAAGCCAATAATTAATGCAACAACAGACTGAATAGTTTCTGGTATTGTAGTGGTGCCTTTGTATATATTGTATGCTTGTTCTCCTATTGCACGAAAAAGGTAGATACATGCAATTGTAAAAATTCCAAATTTCAAAAAAGGTAATTTTATTGTTTTACTATCAGCAAATAACCCATACATCCCGAAAATAAAAAATACAATCGCAACGACTACTGTTAGTAAGTATGGAAGCGTATAATGAATTTCAGAAAGTTCTCGCATTCCTTCTCCAGCACCCGTTCTATCAAACATTTGTTCTGCCCAAAATAATCCAATAATATGGGCAATTGCAATGATGCAATTTATGATTCCAGCTGTTCTAAGCATTCTTTTTTATTTTATGAAGTCCAAGCATTGTACATATTCCGATTGGAAGAAAAAACACCCATTGTGGTACTAACAACCCATAATAAAAACCAGCAATGATAAATGGCAAACAGAATGATAGGTTTAGATATCCAATTGCCTGTATCATTTCAGTATTTGTCGCGTATTTTTTTCCAAATCCTGCTGACAACAACACATAAGAGGTTGCTAAAAGAATAATAGTCACCATATGCCAAGCACCAACTAGTTGAGAGCTTTTCTCAAGAGGTAAAGACGTTTCAAGCATTGGATTTACCAGGTCTAATTGTCCTCCAAATAGATGTAGAAAGAATGTTGTTAGATTTAAAACTCCTGCTAGTATCCAAAATTTATTTTTTGTAGTCATACTTAATATTTAATAAATTGATTTAGTTCTATTTTTACTTCTTCTCTATAATTTTTAGACTGCTTTTTGTAGCGAATCATTTCGTGATAACCTATTAAATATTTATAGAATAAGGTTGCTTTTATAAAGGCTTCATTTTCTGAAAATCCCATTTCAATTAATATGCTCTTGGTGTAGGCAATTCGTTGGCTATCTATTGAATCGATTAGGGTTTGGATTTCCATGTCTTTAAGTGCATACCTTTTTAGAAAAAAAATAAAATCTAAATAGGGTTCTTTCTTAAAAGCCAATGCTATCAATCCATTAAACTTTTCTTTACCTAATGGCTTACTATCTACCATGGTAATGATGCTGTTTGTATCTGTAGAAACCCAAAAAGAAATTATCTCGTTTAAAAACTCTTTTTTTGTTTTAAAGTGCCAGTAAAAACTTGATTTATTAACCTTTAGTTTTAAAGCCATTTTCTCTACGACCAATCCGTTGATTCCCTTTTCTGAAAATAATTTATATCCTAGAAGTATCCAGTCTTCTTTCTTTGCTATTATTTTTGGCATTATTTAGACGTTATCGTTTAATAATACAAATGTATATCATTATTCTTTAATAAACGCTATCGTCTATTTAATTTTTTTCAAGAAATATAGTTTTATGGTTATTGGTTGCTAGTTATTGGTTGTCGACTCTCTTTAACTTTGTGACTTTGCAACTCTGTAATTTCATTCCATGAGATTGCTTCGTTGCACTTGTAATGACACTTATGGTTGTTGGTTTTTGGTTGATTGTTAGCACCTTACTTTTGGCTATTGCCTATTTGACTCTTTTCAACTCCTATTTACAGTAGCAGCTCTTTGAAAGCCCTTAGCAACCCAAATTATTATCTAGTGGCTTTCGTTAATATTTTTACGGGTGTTACACTTCCTACCTAAATTCAGAATACTATTTCAGTAACCCGGAAATATATTTGTGAAAGTAGTTGGTGCAATACCAAAATTTTAGGCTTACAATGTGCTGCGGGTTTTGTGTTCGAATGAAAATTGTTGATAGTTGTTTGGCTACATAAAAGGACTCATGCAGAAGCAGGAAACTTTTTAGGTATTGAAAAATATATCGACAGATAGTACTATAATAGTTAAAGTCATTGCTAACCAAGTTTTTTTTGTCGGTTGGTATTTTTCTCTAAATACTTTATGTAAAAGGGCCACTCCTAAAATCAAAAAGAAAGTTGTAATTAAACTAGTTATAATTAAAACCGAATTACTTACTTCCGTCTCATAGATTCCATCAACAAATAAATTCCTTAAAAGTACTATTAGCACCCATAGTCCATAAACAAAGGACATTACAGTGCTTCCAACCCAACCAATTCGTTTATTTAGAATTAGAAGAACTACAGAAGTTATTGTCAAAACTGGAATAATAAATTGAAAATGATAATTCTTAATAACATTAAATATGGATATTTCTTCCCAAGATAAATTTAAAGATTCAAGTATGTATTTAAAACTAATAGTTGTAATATACAAGGTGACACAGCTCCAAGCAATGAGCATAAATCCAATTATTTGTTCAGCAATTTTTCTATTTATTTTCATACTTTAAATTACACATAACGTATTTGTGTATGTTTTTTTTTGTTCAAGCACCTAATTTAGTAAACCTGCCTGCCGCAGGTAGGTACAAAACTGACTAGAAAATCCGTTGGTACTTTAATTGTAATTGAAGGTGCTTTGCAAAAGTTTTGTTTGAAGGTTTAATTAATCGAAAGGATTAGTGCCATAGTTTGGGATTCTTCTTTATCCTCTTTTCAATTGAAAGCATCTATTTTACAATTCAGACAGATTTTAATTGCCATAGTTCAGTCTATTAAAGTTCCTTTTAGAGTTTCCAATAATTTAGTGAGTTTGATGTCATTCAATTCGCTAATTCTGTAGTGTCTATATTCTTTAAATCCATCTCTTAAAGTTATTTCATAATCGTTTTTTTCAAGAGTATCAATAATCAACTGTTTTTGGTCATCACGCAATCCGTGTTCGACTGAACGAGAAAAAATCAGTCGATACAAAGAAGTTCCTATTCTGAAATTTTGATTTTCTCCTTTTTGTTTTAATTCCTTAATAAGTTCACGCACTGGAATTAATCTTTCAAATCCATTTTCTAATAGCATATCAAAAACCTGTTCTGTATCATTCCAAGATTTTTCAAAACGAAATGTTATTACTGTAGTTCGATTGTTCATTTTTTTGTCAATTTGCGTATAAGGTAGTTGTGTATGATTTTTTTCAACTCAGTTCATTTAAATTATAGTTTTTCAAAATATGAGAAAAGAGGATCTTTATGTGCAATTCGTATTTCTTTTCCATTTTTCAGAATAATTATCGCTCGACCAGATAAATTGGTTTTACTTGTTATCGAGTCAAGTTTATTTATGTCAAGGCTCGTTGATAAAAACCCGATGTTCCATCTGTCTTTATTTTCAAAAAAACAAAATGCCTTTTTATGAAGCGTATTGATTCTTCTATTAAGTACACTATCAACGTTCTTTTTGTACCTATCAAATAGCTCGTAATTCAGTTTAGTTTTATTTGCAGGTAAGTTTGTATATCCATTGTCAACTATAAATTGTTCTGCAAGCTTAATAGCTTGTGTTTTTGTCAATTCATTAGGTTTCTGAAAAGAAGAAGTAAATCCCCAAATAATTCCAAAAACTATAATTGTAAATAAAGATGTTTTATGAATTCTATTCATCTATTTTTGAGTTAGTTTTTATTGTGCCTAATGTATTTGTACAAGTGTTATGGCTAACTATAAGTAAAACCCATTATTAACATTTGAATTCCGATTAATGGAAGTAAAAATAAAATTCCGATGAAAAAAGATGCGATTAACTTATTCACTTCTACATCTGCTTTCAGGGTTTTATCATCTACTATTAACTTAGTTCCTGCAATATAATCGCCTAACCTCCTACTTGGAGAGAATATTGAAACTATAACTTCTATTGGACATATAATTAATGTACTATTTCTTAACACCGTTTTAATGGGGTTTGCAATAACTCCAGTTTTATTATCAACAACTACAAATCCTAAAAATCTTTTAGCAGGACTTTTCCCTTTGATTCCATCCTTATTAAAATATATTGAAAATAATAGAAAAAATAAAATTAGAGGAATTATTGCTAGTAACTTATTATACTCAGCTTGAGCCAAGCTACCAAAAACGAGGAAGGTAATTCCAAATGAAATTAAAGCACATAACATAATGACAAATGTCATAATTATATGGTCTAATAACATTGATACTAATCTTAACACAACCTTTATATCTTTTTCTTTATCCATTTTTTATTTTTAAGCACCTAATTTAGTAAATGCAAACCAAATAGAAAACCCATGAGGGGTATTTAGTTCCCTTAATAAATAGGATCAGTCATTGGAGATTTTTTGTATAAAACAAAGCAATTATAAATTAAATCCATTCTGTTTGATATTCCAAATCCAATGGCTGATAGTTTATATATTGAACAATTCTAGGTTTAGTTGACAAATTCGGGCTACTTCCATGTGGTAGGCAGTTATTCCAAATAATAAAGTCTCCGGCTTTAGCTGCAATTGGTTTTTTTCTAAACTGACTTAATAGACTGCTATCTCTAGGATTTTCATTTGTATCCAATTGATTTACCCATGCTTCTATATTTTTGTGAAACCCAGGAATTACGGTAAAAGCCCCCTGTTTTTCATCTGTATCTGACAAGTATAAGAGTCCTTGTAAACCAAATGGAATTGGTGTTTTTAAGCTAACATCCCAATGTAAATCTGGTCCAGGGAATTGATAAAATTCTGTCTCTGGAGGATTAAAACTGACTCTATCCATACTGACTAATAAATCATTTCTATTCCATAATTGTCGATAGGCAAGTCGGATTTTCTTTGAGAGTCTCTTATCTAAAATTGACGAATTGAAAAGCTGAATCATAATCCCTTGTTTTAAGGGATGAGAGATATACCATGTTTTATGATCATTGCTATTCGCGTCAATAGTATCATAAATTAAGCCGATCGTTTTCTCACAATCCTCCTTAGGTATTGCGTTTCTCAAAATTATATATCCGTCTTTATGCCATTGCTCTAGTTCTGTTTGATTAAACACTTTTTCTTCAGGTTGCAATTTATGGTCTATATCACCATTAGCAACTGCATTGAATTGATCAATAACAGGCCTTGACACTCTTCCATTATCTTCAATCCAATTTTCAAACTCTTCAAAACTATGATTGAATCCCATTAAATATTTGATTGTAGGCTCGGTTCCTATTCCCAAAACATTTAAAACCCCGTTTATATATTTCCATTCTATTTTTTTCGTTTTAGCGGGATTAATCTTTAGTTGTTGATAATAACACCATATTTCTTTTAAATAAGATATCCCTATTCTTCCTTCGCTAGTTATCTTTACTTCATCAAAGTACACAGTGCCTTATGTTTTATTTTAAAATTCTTCCTTTTTATTTGCTGTAAATTCAAGTTTCTTGATGTATGCATTAACACAACCTAGAAATTTAGTTTTTCTAAAGTTCATTTATAAATTAGAACCATCTTTCTTTACACCCTATAATTTATACTTTTATCTAAGTTTCGAAGCTTTTTGATAAATTTCAGATGCATTACTATATTTCGTATGCTTGTTTTACAATTTTCCTTAAAAGTAGAGAAACTTACCTCATTCAATTAGAGAAACCGCAGGTTGGAGTAAAAACAGGTATTTATACTTGTTTTACTAGTTATGAATTTTAAGTGTTGAGTTGTGATTGTTGAGGTGGGAATGTTGGGTTGGGTTGGAAATTGATTCTTTCCTGCTTTGAGACTTTGTAACTATTCTTTATGAGATTTCTCGTCACTTCTTTGTCGCTCTGTCGAAATGACGTTCTTAGCTATTGCCTATTGCCTATTGCCTCTTGCCTCTCTTTAGCTTTAATACTCTGAAACTTTGAGACTTTAAAACTTCAACTAATTTTAAAACAACCAAGTATACACTAAATAAGCAACTGCACAAATAGCGACAAAGAAGATTCCTGTAGACGCCGGAAAGGGCTCACGGTTTTTATAGTAATCGTAATAATCTTTGTATTTCTTGGGCCATTGCATCTACTCAAGTTACGA
>MAAC01010637.1_pt1 | contig 27751 bp, 23 predicted proteins | sample 1115981 | NCBI WGS metagenome assembly MAAC01 (sample SAMN04961126, study PRJNA320927) | seawater metagenome | isolation source: sample BD02T64 sea water enriched with oil for 64 days | place: USA:Gulf of Mexico | collected 2013-07-27
CTGCCAACAGGTATACAGCTGCAAGAGCAAGCGGCAGAAGTGCCCACTAAAATACAATGCTCTTTTGCAAACATAGAGAAAAGCGATTTACATCAGTTAATCAACTTACTCGATAAAGTTTGTTTAGATTTAGACACGACCGCTGAACCTGAATCATGATTAAGTAGCTGGTAGAAATATTCCCCTTGCAAACCACTGACCCGGAAACCGGCAGGAACAGCCGGCAATAAGAGTGACAAGAATTAGATTCTTGCCACAGATATCTACCCACAAATTATGAGTTTTTTAATAGAGTAATGAATAGCTTATTATTACTCAGAACCCTATTGTCAAAATCACGCCTCACGCCTCACGCCTCACGCCTCACGCCTCACGCCTCACGCCTCACGCGGATTTGAAGTCGAAGGGACTAAAAGAAATGCACTATTGCTAGAGGGTGGTGGCTATGTGAATGAGTTATACATGGCTAAGTTACTAATTACTTAATAATATCCTTTTGCTTTGGCTTCACACTGATTCAGATTAACGATTACTGATGTCAGGAAATAGGTGAAATCCTCCTTGGCTAGATGTTTGTTGCGGTGAATAATAAGAGCACTAATTTTTAGCCTTGTATGTCCCAAAGGCTGTGGTTTCAGGAGCGTTATGTTTAATCAACAGATCATTATTTTCGATGGCATATGTAATTTCTGTAATGGTTCAGTGAACTTCATTATTAAACGAGATCACAAAGATGTCTTTGTCTTTACCCCGATGCAGAGCAAGGCTGCAGAAGAGTTACTCGAACAACACCAATTTGAAGATTTTGGCTTTGATACTTTTGTATTAATTAAAGATGATGTTTGTTATTACCGCACCGATGCAGCCCTGGAAATTATCAAAGACTTAAGTGGCTACTGGTATTTATTGAAAGTATTTAAGCTGCTACCGAGGGGCTTCAGAGATTTCTTTTATAAGCTGCTGGCCAGACATCGCTATCAGTTGTTTGGCAAAAAACAGCAGTGTATGATCCCGACACAAGAAGTAAAGAGCAAGTTTTTGGATTAGAAATCTGTGCCCCTGCAGCAGTGTGAAAGTTAATAGCCACAACCGTTTCTTAGCTGAAACGGTAATTCTGCTAAGTCGCAGTAAAGTAATGAGTAACAAAGTCTCTAAACAGCGCCTGAGGTTTAGCCAACTTAATATTCTTGTGATAAATCATATTGAAGTCTAAAAATTTGTAGCTAAAAGGGTGAGGATCGGTGATTTGCCAGATCTGATTTTGCTTTAACTCTTGCTCAACAAAAAAATCCAGGAATATGCCGACCCCCATTCCCGCGAGTACGGCTTGTTTATAACTAAAGGCATCATCTATTGCTGTAAATTGGTGCAATGGCTTTTTGATACCTATCTTTTGCAGATACAAGCGCAAGGTGGACAAGTTAATATAAGAGGGAATCAGTAGCTGCTCAGTGATCACTTGCAGTTGTTGTACTGTTGTCAGCTGACGCGCAAAGCCCTGCGGCGCGCAGAGTATGGTTTTTGCCTGGAAGAGTTTTATGCTGCGCATTTGTGAGTCGGCAAGTGCACTGCCTCTGAAGGCAAAATCAATATCTTGCTGGACCAAATCTAGGTTTTTATTGGTGATAATCAGGTCTAGTTTTATCTGCGGATGGGCGTGACAAAAGTCACTGAGCATCTGCATAAATTTTCCCTGACTGAATACTTGTGGCAAGGTAATGCGCAGTACGCTATGGGCTTGCTGGCTACCACTTAAGAATAACTCCTCGGCCTGACTCAAGCTTTCCAGCACTTGCTTACATTGCGTGTAAAACGCTTTCCCCTCACCGGTGATACGCATGCTCTTGGCATCGCGAATCACCAAGTCTACTGCGTAATACTTCTCCAAGGTTGATAAGTGCTTACTTACTGCAGATGGCGTCAGATTCAAGTAGTCGGAGGCATTTTTTAAACTGCCGTGGTCGACTATTGCTATATAGCTTTTAAAGTAAGTTAGCTTATCCATCTATCATTCCGTATCGTCACTTTGATAAGTATCATAGTTCACTTTTTATCACTTTGGTAGCTGCCTATACTAAACGCAAATAACTGGAGGATGAACGAATGATAAAATTATCAAAAGCACTATTGAAAGTATCTGGGTTAATGTTGCTGTCTACTGTGGCGACTGCGCAAACGGTTTCCATTGAGTCATTACAAGCTAAAAGCACGGCACAAATAAAATTGTATGTTTTAGATTGTGGCAGGGTACAAGCGCGGGATTTATCGGTGTTTAACCCAAAAATAGATCAGGGTGTAAAGATGGATATGGCAGTCCCTTGCTATGTTATCAAGCACCCAAGTAAAGGGACGTTGGTTTGGGATGCGGGCTTAAATGATGAAATAGTCAGTGAAAAAAATGGTCGGGAGTTTTATGAGGGAGCTTTTAATTTAAGCGTTAATAAAACAATGCTCTCACAGCTACAGGAAATAGGGGTTGAGCCTGCACAAGTTACCTATTTTGCCCCCTCGCATTTACACGTTGATCACAGTGGCAACGCCAATTATTTTGCCGACAGCACTATATTGATGCAACAAGCTGAGTACCAAGTCGCTTTTTCTACCGATGCAGCCAATTACGGTTTTGATATCACTAACTATTCTGCTTTAAAAGATGCTAAACGACTTGATTTGCAAGGTGATCACGATGTGTTTGGCGATGGATCGGCCGTGATTTTGAGCACTCCAGGGCATTCACCAGGCCACCAGTCACTGTACTTAAAACTACCAGAGACAGGTCCGGTGATTTTAAGTGGAGATCTGTACCACTTTGAGAAGAACCGCAAAGACTATGGCATCCCAGTGTGGAATGATAAAAAGTTGACCATCAACTCCTTTGTCAAAATAGACAATATTCTCGATCAAACCTCTGCCAAACTGTGGATTCAACACGATCCTGAAGAAGCCAAAAGCATGCGTATGTCACCGGCTTTTTATCAGTAAGGGAGATAGTTCACTGCAAAGCTACGCTTTTAGCACCCAGAAGAGAATAGGGAGCGCATAAATGCACTCGTAAAGTAACTCCTAAAGCTACGCTTCAACAACGCAGAAGAGAATAGGGAACGCATAAATGCACGCGTAAAGTAACTCCTAAAGCTACGCTTCAACAACGCAGAAGAGAATAGGGAGCGCATAAATGCACGCGTAAAGTAACGCCTAAAGCTACGCTTCAACAACGGAGTTACTTTACCCCCCCCTTCTATTATGTTGTCGCTGGAGCTTTTATGAAGTTAAGGCGGCGAAGCGGGCGGGCGTTAATTTCATCAATAGGGAAGGGGTAGTCGACAACCTCTACACTTTTTTAGTTTCTTTATTTAACACCTCTAAAGAGAAAGTAACCCGCAACCAAGGGTATGATAGGCAAGGGCAGACAGGATAAATCGTAGTACTGATTTCATCATTGGAAACCTGTTGATCAAAGTCTCGGTAGCGCCTTTATAACCCCTGAAGACACATTCACAGTTCAAGTAGTCCCGAGTATCTGTATCACCTTTGCTTTTTTGCCGGTAATGCCCGAGCCGTAATTACAACAATGATAATCGTGCTGCCTGTATTTAATTAAGCAGGTCGCAATATCTCTATGACTAATTGATTAACTGACTTGTTATCAACCACTACGTTAGGTTTATATAATTTAACCAGTACATTCTGAAAATATTTTAATGCGAATTCAGATGCTACTTGTTATAGCGTTGAACCATAAATATAAAACCCAATGGTTTAGGCTATTGAATAGACTGAGTATTTAACATAGGCGCCTTGTTGCATTGAGCTGAACAGAATATCTCAATGGATTTTTCAGTAGATTAATTTTAGGTTCATTCTGATCTTATGTGAATAAACTTAAAGGGATTTTGATCATTAAAAGTCGGGTCGGATAATATTCAATATGCAGACTATGGTCATTAAATAAACACTGGCATCAATGCAAAATTATAATCTTAGAAAAGTGCTGTATATAAATATCTGCCGCCAATGACAAAGCACAAGTCCAAAAACTAGATTAATGGCAAAATGCGTCTATTCTAATAACTGATTATTATTATATTAGGTTTCCTTCCAATATTGAGAACCTCGATTATGCTCGGGTTAGAGTTTATAGATAACAATACCGATCTATTGCTGACATTAGAGGCTGATTATAACTACTTGGTTGTATTAGGTTCTTATATTGTTGCTTGGATAGGTGCTTATGCGGGGTTATCAACTGTCCCATCAATGCGCTACACCACATCTGTCACCGGCAAGCGGCTGTGGCACTTTGGTGGCTCTCTGGCTATGGGCTGCGCGATCTGGTCAATGCATTTTGTGGGTATGCTGGCGTTTTCACTGCCGGTTGACGTTCATCATAATGTTCTGCTCACCGCTTTATCTGTTGTTCCCGCTATTGCAGCAAGCAGTATCGCTTTACTCTTTATTGAGCGCGATAAATATCACGCCTGGTATCTTTTGGGAGCGGGAGTTATTTTAGGTGCGGGCATTGGCATAATGCACTACATGGGCATGCAGGCCATGATGGGTGATTTTACGTTGGTTTATCATCCCTGGACTTTTCTGCTCTCCATTATTGTAGCGGTCGTTTTAGCGATTATTGCCCTCTATGCAGGAAAGTTGAATGCCAATAGTGCCACGCAATCAAATTACCAATTGTTAGGCTCTGCTGCGTTAGTCAGTGCCGCCATCACCGGCATGCATTACATGGGTATGCAGGCTTCGTACTTCCTGACAATTGATGATTTTTCCTCTGCAGCAGGTAATACCTCCCACGGCATGATGACTGTCATTTTGATTGCTTCAACCGTATTTTTATCTACCTTAGCAGTGGTCTCTAACGTTATTCATAAGATGTTTAAGACACTCATTCTGGCTAAAGCAGAGGCGGAAGCTTCGACCCAGGCCAAGGCTGAGTTTCTAGCAACTATGAGCCATGAAATTCGTACCCCCATGAATGGGGTTCTAGGCATGCTAGATTTATTGATTGAATCAGGTCTTGATAAAAATCAGACACATAAGGCAAAAACGGCCCGTTCTAGCGCAAAATCCCTGCTCGTTTTGCTTAATGATATTTTGGATTTTTCAAAAGTAGAAGCCGGAAAACTCGACTTAGAAATATTGCACTTTGACTTGCGAAAATTACTGATAGAATTTACTGAATCTATTGCCTTACAAGCCGAAGTAAAGGGATTAGAACTCGTTCTTGATATCACCCGTATTGAGAGTTCTATGGTTAAAGGTGATCCGGATCGCATAAGACAAATCATTGCTAATTTAGTCGCTAACGCCATTAAATTTACAGAAAAGGGTGATGTTACCATTAGGACTGAGCTTATCGAGAATGAACATGCAGATCTAATCTTTAGTTGTTCTGTGCATGACACCGGCATAGGTATACCCGCAACAGCCATTAAAAAGCTCTTCCAACAATTCACCCAAGTAGACTCTTCTACGACGCGTAAGTATGGAGGCACGGGCCTCGGGCTATCAATTGCTAAACAGTTATGTGAAATGATGCAAGGCTCGATATCGGTTACCAGCACTCTAGGTGAAGGCAGTTGTTTTAAATTTGATATTCTCTTAGCAAAAAGTAGCCAATCGACGCAAGTGATCCCCTCTTTCGATGTCAGTGGCTTATCATTATTGGTGATCGACGATAATGCAATCAATCGAGAAGTATTTAGGGAGCAACTAGAAAAATGGGGTTGCCATGTAGAAGAAGCGAGCAGTGCTATGGTGGCGATATCAAACCTGCAGCTGCGCTTTGATAACAAACAGCCTTTATTTGATGTGGTGTTCGTTGACATGCAGATGCCCGAGATGGACGGTGCAGCCTTTGCCGAAACTATCGGGAGCGATCCGCGTTTTAGTCAACTGCCGATGGTCATGATGACATCCATGTCGGCACCAGGAGACAAGAAATACTTTACTGATCTAGGCTTTAGTGCGTATTTCGCAAAACCCGTCACCAGCTTAGATATATTAGATGCGTTAGCGATCATCAAATCCACTGCCAGAAATACCCAAGGTATTGAAACTATTATTACACACCAATATTTAGCGTCTTTGTCTCACGAAAATATTGAACTTCAACACAATCATCAATGGATCAATCAAAGTGTAAAGATGCCTTTTGCCTGGCCAGTTGATTTTAAGATACTGTTGGTTGCAGATTCCAATGAAGCAAACAGTCAGTTAATGCACCTGAAGTACAAGACATGGGATATGCCACTGAAAATAGTTGATAGTGCAAAGGCGGCGTTGGCAGAGCTAAGAATCGCCTCACAGGAAAACGCTCCTTACAGCATCGCCATTTTAGACATGTACCTGCCAGAAATTAATGCCCTGAAATTATGCCAGCAGATACAAGAGTACCCGAAGTTAGCTCACACTAAGTTGATTTTGGCAGTGTCAAAAAGCCAATCTGTCGATTTATCTAAAATGGAAACAGCAGGGATTGAAGACTATGTCACTCGGCCCATCGCTGAGGCTGAATTATTCGATGTTTTATTAACAGTATCAGGTCTGCAAGAACTAACGCAGGATCCTGGCCCTTACAGCTCTCATAAAGAGGCTGTGCAATTTAACGCACATGTTTTAGCGGTTGAAGACAATGCAACTAACCAATTAGTCATTGAAGGGTTATTAAGTAACTTGGGAATAACAGTGGATTTAGCCGAAAACGGTGAACAGGCAATAGCCGCATTACAAGGTAATGTCCATTATGATTTGGTTTTCATGGACTGCCAGATGCCCGTTTTAGATGGCTACCAAGCTACTGAAAAAATAAGATCTGAAGCAGCTGGCATTAAAAATAATACGATCCCGATCATTGCTATGACGGCTAACGCTATGGCCGGCGACAAAAAAAAGTGCCTGGATGCAGGCATGGATGATTACTTATCTAAGCCCATAGAAACAGAAAAAGTAGTATTCATGCTAAAAAAATGGCTGCCAAGTACGGATAGAGCTGGGTTTAGTTCCACCAATGTAGAAGAGCAAGCGGTAGACGCTAAAGACCAGACTCACAATGAAATTGTCGTGTTTGATTATGAAGAAATGGCCAAAAGATTGATGAATGATCCGCAGTTGATGTTCACTGTTATGGACACTTTTTGCCGTGATTTGGTTACGCAAATAGAGGGGCTTAAAGTCAGCATTAAAGACAACAATGCCAGTCAAGCCACGGCCATTATGCATCAAATTAAAGGCGCGTCAGCGAATGTGGGAGGAAAAGTATTAAGCGCTTTGGCCCTTGAAATGGAATTGGCGGGCAGAGCAGGTAATATAGTTAAAATTCAAGAGAACATTGATCAACTTGAATACAGTTTCAACACCCTTAAAGTGGCCATGGAACAAGCATTGTCGTGAGGTTACCGGGTACGGAAGATAAAAGCACCTCAAGTTTGTTTTTAGCCAGTGCCTATGCCTGATCGAACTACGATGCCATCATAACTGCTGTTGTTAGCAACTATAAGGCCGATATAGCCCACATAACGTTGGTTATGTGTGGCTGCTAATAATCCATATCAGGGCTTAATCGCAGGTTCTATCAGCAAATAAAGTCTTAAGCTCTTTAGTAAGCCAAGTCAATCCAGGCCCAATCGATCGGTTTTTAGCTGTCACTATTTCAACAAGTGGGCTCCAAGGTTTATGATCAAAGCTCATGTTTAAATCAATTAAGTTTCCCCGCGTGATTGAGTCCGCCACCAAAGAACTTGGTAAGTAGGCCCAGCCTACCCCATGTACGACTAGCTCCTTAATCGCATAAAAGCTCGTTCCCCACCAAACCTCTGTCGAAAATTGAGACATTAAATCTAAGCCCTCACCTTCTTGTCCATGTAACATTATTTGCCTGTAAGGGATCAGGTCATGCATCGTTAGCTCTTCAATAGTTGATAGCTCACTTTTAGGACTGCAAACCGCTACAAAAGGTAGATTGCCAATATAATGTTGAACTAAGTGCTTATCTATTTCGACTTCCAAAAACATCAAGCCAATATCTGCTTTCCCCTCTTTGACTATTGCAGCGATATCTGGACTGGCCGCACTGATGATTTTGAGCGGTGTGGCTTTAAATTTTTCGCCAAAAGATAAGAGTATTTGACTTAACCTAGGCACAAACAGCGCATCCTCAATGGCGATTTTAATCGATGTCTCTTCCCCTAAATTGATTCCTTTAGCGACCGCGTTCATTTCTTGGACTTGCTGCAGAACTGAACGAGCATAAATTAATAACCGCTCACCTTCTTTGGTTAACTGAGGCTTTCGAGTTGAACGGTCGAATAACTGAGTATCAAGGTCTATTTCTAGGTTCGCTATCCCTTGACTCACCGCCGATTGCACTTTACCGACCTTGCGCGCACAGGCTGAAAACGAGCCGGCATCAACCGTTTCAACAAACATTCTCAATTGTTCTAAATTATACAAAACACACAAACCATCTAAATAAATGATAATAACTAGCTATGTATCATCATCCAAACTGATTAATATATCAATTGAAACAGGGGAAACTAGGTAAATGGAATGTCTACAAAAGAACGTCTTATTCAAGCAGTCTTATTCGAGTTGATTGCGCTGATCATATTTATACCACTGGCTATTTTTGTTACGGGCAAAGGAGCAGCTTCAATGACCGCACTGTCAGTGATTCTTTCCCTTATCGCAATGGCTTGGAATTATATTTTTAACCTACAGTTTGATAAAATTTTTGGTCATAACAGGCTCTCTCGTAGTTTCAAAATGCGCTTGCTACACGGGCTATGTTTCGAAATTGGAATGGTCACTATTTCGTTTCCAGTTCTGATGTGGGTATTAGGCTTTGATTTTTGGACAGTATTAGCAATGGATTTTGGCGCCGTTATATTTTTCTTAATCTACGCCATAGCCTTTAACTGGGTATATGACGTACTTCGCGGGAAAATGGCCAATGCTGAATCCGTAATATAGCAACCGTAAATTGTATTTTCCTTTACGAGCTTTGCGTACTGCGCCCCTCTCGTATAGGACAGAGCCGCAAGTAATCAGGTAACGCCTCTGATTTTGAGCTTATGTAGCTATGTTAAAACCTGAAAGATATGTATATCAACGTGTTATTCGGCGTTAATGGTGAGTGGATAACAAGGGCTGTTCACAGTGCAAATAAAATTCAGATGAATGCCTCCTTTTGGCCCAGACTGTTTAAAAACACTTGTAGTAGAGCGAACCTAATAGTGTGAATGCAAGAATAGGCCGGATTTGAAATCTGATCCGGCCTGTTCAAGTTCGGGCTAATATCCTTTTAAGACAGGGCAAGAACCTTAAAATAAATGATTAAGCAATGAATAGATTAATTCTGCTTTTTAACAAAACTCTCCTTATCAATATCCAGTTTCATCATCCGCAAATACAACTTCTTACGCGGAATTCCCAACAGATCCGCTGCCTCCTGAATCCTTCCGCAACTTTGCTGCAACGCATTAGACAACAGCTGTTTCTCATAACTTGCCAGCTGATCCGGTAGGTTATCTAAAGCGACCGAAGCCGCAGTACCTGTATCGTCAGAGTTTTCCAGTAACTCGGAAATCCCCAATACATAGCGATCTGCTTCGTGCTGTAGTTCTCTTACGTTGCCCCGCCACTGTTGCTGTGTCAAAAGCTGTAACTGTTCGGCACCGAGCTGTGGTTCGACCCGAGAAAAACGCTGGGCAGCTTGTAATACAAAAGTGCGAAACAGCAGCGGTATGTCAGTGCTGCGCTTTCGCAGCGGTGGAATTTTCAAGCTGGCGACATTTAGCCGATAGTAAAGATCTTCGCGAAAATCTCCGCGGTTGGAGGCTTCCAATAAGTCGGTCTTAGTGGCGGCAACTACCCGGATATCTACCGGGATACTCTGGTTGCCGCCGAGTCTCTCAAGCTTGCGCTCTTGAAGTACCCGCAGTAGTTTAATTTGCAGTTGCAGGGGCATGCTTTCCAGTTCATCTAGGAATAGTGTGCCGCCGTTGGCGTATTCAATTTTACCTATGCGCTTTTTGTTGGCGCCGGTAAAGGCCCCTACCTCATGACCAAACAGCTCACTCTCGATCACCGACTCAGGCATAGCGCCACAGTTAAGTGCGACAAACTCAGCAGCGCTGCGTTTACTGAACTTGTGTAAACAGCTGGCCACTAACTCTTTGCCCGAGCCTGTCTCGCCGTGAATCAATATATCCACATCGGCATCGGCCAAGTTTTTAATTGAGCTTTTTAAACGTACTATGGCATCGCTGTTACCGATCAGTTGGTTGTCTATATCATTTTGTTGATGTAGTTGACGTTTCAGGGCGCGATTTTCCATTACCAGCGCGCGCGTTTGCAAGGCGCGAGCCACCTCGGCGATTAAGTGCTGTGGAGATACTGGTTTTTCGATGAAATCGTAAGCACCAATACGCACCGCCTGGACCGCCATACCGATATCACCGTGGCCGGTGACCACTATGACTGGTAATTCCCCATCGATAGCTGTGATTTTTTGCAACAACTCGATACCGTCGATACCGGGCATCTTTACATCTGTCACTACGATGCCGGTAAAGCTTGAATTAATCACTTCAAGTGCAGCAACCCCATTGGCAAATGCCAATACTTCAAAGCCCTCTAACTCTAAAGTCAGCTGTGCGGCTTCACGTACATCTATTTCATCTTCGACTAAAATTATACTGTTAGATTGGCTCATTATTAAAATCACTTAATAGTGTGGATATATTACATTAGCTGTTTTCAAAATTTGGTTTTGACTCTATTTAGGGTGGTATACTGATCACGCCTCACGCCTCACGCCTTTTTATCCGCTCAAGGCTGTCGCCTCACACCTCACTCCACTCACTACTTCCAACTTCCAACTTCCAACTTCCAACTTCCAACTTCCAACTTACGACTTACACATACCGCTTGAGCGTAAGAATAAACTCGCATCCTCCGCCTATAGCATCTGTTACTTCTATATTTCCGCCTATATCCAGCAGTATTTTTCGGCTGATTGATAGGCCAAGCCCCAGGCCTACCCCCGCTTCCTTGGTGGTAAAGAAGGGGTCGAAAATCACAGCTTTATCTGCAGCGCTTATGCCGCAGCCGTTGTCGGTCATGGTTAAAATTAGACTCTCACCTTTAAGAGCGGCAGAAATTTTTAAGTGTGGTTGTGTCTGTTCGGCCATCGCATCTAAAGCATTGCCAATCAAATTGACTAATACTTGCTCGAGTCTGATGGGGTCGCCACTGGCGCTTGGGATATCGGTAAAGCCTAAGCGTTCAATTCGGCACTGCTGCTGTTCTATTCTGGGCAAATACAGCTCTAGTGAACTTGTGACTACACTATCTAAATCAACAGCGATTACCTCGTCACTGGGTCGCCGGGAAAAGACTTTAAGATGGTTGATAATCTTGGCCATCTTATCGGCTAAGTTCTCTATTTTTTGCAGCAGCGGTAAGCTCTCCTCGGCGCGGGATCTCTCAATCATCCGGCTGCTGTTGTGGGCATTGTAGCGAATGGCGCTCAGCGGTTGATTCAGCTCATGCGCTATGCCTGCGGATAACTGTCCTAAACTTGCTAGCTTGGCCGACTGAATTAGCTCCTGGGAAGTGGCACGCAGCTCTAGCTCAGTGCGTTTATGCTGGGTAATTTCGGCGCGTAAATCTTTAGTGCGGTTCTCAATGGTCTGCTCTAAGTTCTGTTGAATCTCGTAGCGTTCAGTGGTATCCACCAAAGTGAATAGCAACTTAGTGCGATATCTTTGATGGTATTCGCGCACCGCCAAATCCAAGTGGAATTGCGAGCCGTCCTGGCGTCTTCCCAGTGTCTCTATGATAGGCGGCAGAGCTGCAACATTAGTAATTAACTGTAGCGGTTGCTGTTGTGCAATAAGGCTGTGGATATCTGCGCCAATGAGTTCCTGATACTGGTATTTAAACAGTAATCTGGCATTGGGGTTTACAAATTCGATAATTCCCTGACTGTCAGTACTGATCAGCCCCACTAAGGCGTTACTGATAACAGACTGCGCATTGGCATCTTCGACGTCTTTAGCCGTGTTGCGAAAGATTAGCAACGCCAGCGCCATCTGACTGATTTCATCTTTGCCTTTAGTATCGATCGGCGTATCAAGGTTACCTTCGGCAATTGCCGACATACTGCTCTGTAAGCGGTTTAATCTGGCCAGAAGAGAGCGACCTACGTACAACCAGCCAACTAATAAGGCCATCAATAAGCCCGATAGAGCCATGCCTATAATCAAATTTCGCCCCTGGCCTACTGCGCTGTGGGCGCGTGCGGCCGCACCTTGTGCCGCCTGATTGGCCTCCAGTACCTGAGCGCTGATAATGACTTTCAGCTGGCTGAACAGTGTTTTGTTTTCATCCAGTAAAGTTTGGTTGGCGCTTATCAACAACAGTTCTTGTTTGCGCAGCTGTGGAATACTTTGCTCGCCTCTGGCAAAAAACATAATTTGCTGCACGCTCTGGCGCAGCGTCAAGGCGCTGGTGTTGTCCTGGATCTGATTTAAGGCGTTAAATAGGCGGTCTTCAACTTCTCCTAAATACAACAGTGTGGCATTGATTTCTGTAGCGTCGGTCTGGCTGGAGGCGCGAACAACTAACCCTACCGCTAAGTTACTGTCAGCATTTAACTGCATCAGTGATTCTCGGATCCGCAATACTTGTTGCAACTCATTGGCCCGGTGCAGGCCGTTACCATAATTATTGTTTAGATCATCGATACTGTCTTGAGTGTTATATCTGCTGTCCTCGAGGATAGGTGAAATTTCATCGAGAAAGGAGGCGTGAGTCCAGCGCAGCGATTCACTGAGGTTCCTGCTGTTGCGCTGCAATTCAAATTTATTACTGACATTGGTATTAAGACTTTGCAGATTACCCTGGATTTTTGGCAATACAACACTGAGCTGTTGCTGAACCTTGGTGGCCAGTATCTGCTTGTTATGGGCGGTATCCAACAACTGAGTTAGCTCGCTTAACTGCTGATCCAGTGCCTCCCAAACCGCCTCTTGCTCCCAGCTGGATCTGGCGGAAATTAATTTTGGCGCAGTACCACTAATATCGGTGGCCAGCTCGGTAAAGTGGCTGGCAGTATTCATTAACGGTAAGTGGCGTGTACCCAGAGATTCAACCCGCTCGCTAATGTCGACCATTGCCAGCCAGGCGGCGATAGCCGTCATTAGTGTGACCACCATAATGGCGCCTAGCGCTAAACTGAGCTTAAGCCCGATTCGGCTGATGCGAAATGCTTTTTTGTTACTGGTTAATGGTACCGACATCAAGGAGCATCCATAGGTAGCAGGGCAGCTTCCAGCTGTATTAATGCACGCATCACCCTGTCTTGTTGCGCTTGATCCCACTGCTGCCATTGATCTTGTAGTTGTTGCTGCACTTTGGAGAGCTGGCGGCCGGGAATAGGTTTGGAAAACTTCTCTAATAAAGTACTATCAGTCAATTGTAATTCACTAAAAGGTGTTTGTTTTAGTTGGGTCATTATCGCGTTCAAGCGCTCTGATAAATGTGCAGAGCTCTGCAGTAACGGTAATTGCTGTAGTCGATAAATGATACGCCATGCCCTCTGTAAAAAAGCTAATCGGTAAGTGACAGAGTATTCAAACAGTGCGTTAACTAAATGGTAGCGACGCACCGCTAACTTGTGATCATAGTCTAAAGTGTAGCGCTGTTGCAGGCGGTGCTGGCTGAGTATATGTTCGGGGTGCTGTTGCAGTAAATCGGCATTGATAGGATAGCGGCTGATCACCGGGGAGAGCAGTAATTGCTGGCCGCTATCAGAGAGCAAATAACGGGCAAAATCTTTGGCTTGCGCTGTGGAGGAACTGTCTTTAACGATGCCGACACTGACCGGTAAAAAGGTGGTCGGTGACGAGTAGCTAAAGCCGATTTCAGGCTGTTTGGCGGCAGCGGAGAATGCAAAAAAATCTATCACCAGGCCTATGCCAAAGCGCTGGCGAACAACTCCTTGGCTGACCCCAAAACTGCGGGCGGTGATAGTCGCGAGATTGCCAGCGAGCTGGTGGATATAGGCCCATCCCTCGCGCCAGCCCTTTTCCTGTAAAATCATTTCTACCATCACATGGGTGGTACCGGAGCGAATCGGCGAAGACATCGCAATATGACCCTGGTACTGTGGCTGCAGTAGCTGTTGCCAGCTCTTGGGAGCAGCTAAGTTGTATTGTTGCAGGTATGCACTGTGCCACATAAAGCCATAACCGGAGTAACCAAAGGGGGTGTAATTGATTCGGTCATCAGTGTTTAAAGGTTGCAGTTGCCCGGCACTACTAAGCCAATCCATTGCGTCCACGGCGCTGGCCATTACCAAATCAGGCCTAGGTAGCATGTGCATTTGTAGGTGGGTGAGTGCTGCCGGGGTTTTTTTGTGTAAAAAGCGCACCCGCACATCGGGGTGGGAGAGACGGTAACCACTGGCGAGTTTGGCTGATACCTGCTCGGAGAAAGAAGTGAGTATGATTAACTGTTTTGGTTGTAGCTGCTGAGTATTTTTACCGTTGCCAGTATTGGTTTGGGCGCTGCTTGGCAAAGCAAAACTAACTAGCAGCACCAACAAAAAGACAATTGTTTTAGGGAAAGGCTGAATAAGTCTGCTATCTTCACTGCGATCAGTTCTGCACTGCGATGACAGAGCGGCAACTGTTGTATTTACTGGCATTTTTTAGTCTTAACAGCTAATTTGCCTAAACCCTAGCAGAAATCACGCTTTTTATCAGTACGCAATCGACACTATTTACTCAGGATTAAAGACCATGCTCACCGGCTTTGCAGCTTCACCAAAGATTGGCATTATTATGCTGAACACAGATTTCCCAAGGCCAGTCGGTGATATTGGCAATTTACAAAGCTATCGGTATCCGGCGCAGATTTTTAAATTGAGTAAGGCCAATGTCAGCAACGTTGTATGCTCACAATTGGCTGAAGAGCTAATTGAAGAAGTGATTGGCGCGGCGCATAGCTTAAAGGCAGCAGGGGCTAATATCATCACAACCAGCTGCGGTTTTCTGGCGCCACTGCAGGGCCAAGTGCAGAGGGAAATTGGTTTGCCTTTTTTGGCCAGTTCACTGTGTCTGCTGCCATTCTTGCGCCAGGCGTTCGGAAGTCATTGTCCGATTGGTGTATTAACCTTCGATAGCCGGGTACTTTGTGCGGATCACTTTAACGGCCACTATGATGACAAACTAACGATTGCCGGGATTGAAAATGGCCGGGAGCTGCATCGAGTGATTAAACTGGGAAGCAGTGAGTTAAATGCTGAACGTGCGGAGGAGGATGTCGTTGAAGCGGCCCAGCAACTGATGCAACAACAGCCGAGTTGTCTGCTGTTAGAATGTACTAATTTGTCACCTTATAAAGAAAAACTACGTCAGCATTTTCAATTGCCAGTGTTTGATCTGGTGGATGCTATCCACTGGTTGGCCGGGGCGCAATCCACAGCGTAACTATTGATCGAGCCAACGACTGAGCCGAGATTCCTATTTAACTATTTAACTATTTAACTATTTAACTATTTAACTATTTAACTATTTAACTATTTAACTATTTAACTATTTATCGCTCTGGCAGTGCTCTGCACTAAGGCTAAATATTTGTCTATCAGCTGCTGCTGGCTGTAATTGGCAGTGGTAACGGCTAAGTTGATTGCCCCGCGCAGGTCGCTCTGGCTATCATAGATAGGCACAGACAAAGACAGGTCCGCCATCACATATTGATCTTTAACGACGGCATAGCCGTAGCGCTGGCAGTCGAGTATTTGCTGTTTTATCTGTTGCTGATCGATATTCGTTTCTGGGGTGCGCTGCTGCCAATCCTGTGCAGCTAACACAGCATCTAATTGTTGATCATCTAACAGTGATGCGGCGGCGCGACCTGATGCAGTGCAGTAGATAGGCAATCTGCTACCGACTGTGACTGTAGTATCTAGAACATCGCGGCCTAAAAAACGCGAGACAAAAATTACTTCGTTGCCATCGAGGATCGATAGCGTCGTCGCTCCCTCGGTTTTTAAACTCAAAGTATGTAAATAGGGTCTGGCCCTGCGTACCAATGCGTTGGATTCGATAAAGCGGGCGCCAATTTCGGTGGTTTTGGCAGTCAGTTCAAAATCACTACTGTTGTGGCAGCGGCGCAAAAAGCCAAGCTTTTCCAGAGTATAACAAAATCGCTGTGCTGCACTTTTGTTATAGCCGGTCAATTTAGTGACATCGGTTAATGACAGTGCTCGCTGCTGGGCATTAAAAATCGCCAGTACTTTAAAAGCCTTTTCGACACTTTGTACATACAGTGAATCTTTTTTTTCTTGGCTCATGATGCTAGTTCTTATAAGTGGGCCGACATTATGACATTAAATTTTATCAATACAAAGTATTGCTATGCAATTCAAAGTATTTTATATTGATATTCAGGTTTGATTATAATTCTAAAAAAAAGGAGCACCTCATGTTTCGTAAACTGCAGCATTTACTCACAGTTACCGCCGTCACTAGTTGTTTAATTTCTCCGCTGGCCAACGCCGAGAAGTGGGACATGCCGATGGCCTATTCTAATACAAATTACCATACGCAAAACGCTCAGCTATTTGCCGAAGCGGTTAAAGTTGCCACCCAGGGGAAACTGGATATCGTGGTACACGGTGGTGGATCACTGTTTGGCGGCAAGGAAATTAAGCGCGCTATTCAAACCGGACAGGCACAAATTGGCGAGCGCTTGTTATCTGCTCACGCCAACGAGAATGCGGTCTACGGATTTGACTCAGTACCCTTTTTGGCCAGCTCATTTGAAGACTCGGTGAAGTTGTGGAAAGCGGCGCGCCCGGAACTGGAAAAGGTCTTAGCTAACGACAATTTAGTGTTGCTGTACGCAGTACCTTGGCCTGGACAAGGGTTGTATTTCAAAAAGTCGGTGGACAGCAAGGCTGATACAAAAGGGGTTAAATTCCGCTCTTACAATTCTGCCACTGCGCGTCTGTCTGAGCTAATGGGCATGCAGCCGGTACAAGTAGAAGCCGCCGAGCTATCACAGGCGTTGGCAACTGGCGTAGTAGAGTCAATGGTGTCCTCAGGATCGACTGGTTACGATAAGAAAGTCTGGGAGCAGCTAACTCACTTCTACGATGTAAATGCCTGGTTACCGCGCAACTATATTTTTGTCAACAAGGACTCTTGGGATTCACTTGATCAAAGTACCCAGAGCATAGTCAAAGGGATGGCAATGTTGGCAGAGCAAGCGGGGACAGCTAAAGCACAACAACTATCTGATTGGTATATCAGCCAGCTTTCTGCCAATGGTATGAAAACTCAGCCGGCAGAGGGGCAGTTATTGTCCGACCTGCAGAGTATTGGTAAAACCATGGCGCAAGAATGGCAGCAAGCTGCCGGTGAAAGTGCCGCTAACATTCTTAACAATTACAACAAGTAGTAGTAAAACAACTAGCTGTATCGGAGCTGCACTATGGGAAAGACCAGACAATTATTACACCGGCTATTTAATCTCTGCGGTTATATAGCGGCGGGCTTTTTAATTGCCATTCTGGTGTTGATTGTGGTGCAGGTCATCGGCCGCTATGTTGGTTATGCCACACCCGGTATTACCAACTATGCCGGCTATTGCATGGCGGGGGCCTCATTTTTTGGCCTCAGTTATGCCATGCATCACAATAGTCATATCCGGGTATCGCTGTTCTTAAATATCTCGGAAAAATTTCGATTTGTCTTAGAGCTGTGGTGTCATCTGATCGCCACTGGTCTGGCTATCTATTTCAGTTACTACGCATTTAAAATGATTTACTGGTCACATAAATTTCACGATGTCTCTCAGGGGCAGGACGCGACCGCCTTATGGGTTCCGCAGCTGGTAGCTGCAATAGGCACTTGTGTGCTGAGCCTGGTATTACTGGAGAGACTCTACTTACTGCTGTTTCAACCATCTGATCCGCTGAGCCCCACCTATACACCTTCCAATAATAAATAGAGTACTTCGATGGAACATTTTGAGCTGATTTCGATATTTTTATTTGTGCTTTTTCTATTGCTGGGCACCGGAGTATGGGTCGGCTTTGCGCTGATGGGCGTGGCGATCGTCGGTATTGAACTCTTTACTTCGCGCCCGGCAGGCGATGCAATGCTCACAGCTATCTGGGCTTCTTCTACCAGTTGGTCGCTGACCGCACTACCGCTGTTCATTTGGATGGGGGAAATACTGTTTCGCACAAAACTGTCCCAGGATTTGTTCAAGGGACTCTCCCCCTGGATGTCAAAATTACCCGGTGGCTTACTGCATACTAATATTGTCGGTTGCACTATCTTTGCCGCTGTCTCTGGCTCCTCGGCGGCCACTTTGACCACAGTGGGTAAAATGTCTATCCCCGAGCTGGAGAAGCGTAACTACCCGCGACATTTGATCATTGGTACACTGGCGGGTGCGGCTACACTAGGGCTGATGATTCCACCGTCGCTGACTTTGATTGTCTATGGGGTGACCATTAACGAATCTATCTCCAAGCTGTTTTTAGCCGGTATTGTGCCAGGTCTGATTCTGGCCTCGCTGTTCATGTTGTACGTGGTGGTCTACTCGCTGGTCAAAGGGCAGCAGGGCATTATTATTGATGGAGCCAAAAGTTTTAAACAGAAACTGGCCGCCTCACGGTTTTTAATCCCAGTGCTGCTGCTGGTAATGTTTGTTATAGGTTCAATGTATTCGGGGATTGCCACAGCCACTGAAGCCGCCTCCTTTGGGGTGATAGGTGCCTTTGTGCTGGCGAGCGTGCAGGGCTCGATGACACTGGATACTTTCAAAAAAAGTATCTTTGGCGCGGTCAGCACTTCAGCAATGATCGCACTGATTTTGATGGGCGCCTCGTTTTTATCGCTCTCTATGGGTTTTACCGGTCTGCCCAGGGCACTGGCCGAATGGATAGCGACTATGGAGTTGAGCCGCTTTGAATTGCTAATGGCGCTGTTGGTATTTTACATCATCATAGGGTGTTTCCTCGACGGTATTTCCGCAGTAGTGCTAACCATAGCGATTGTCGAGCCGATGATCCGACAGGCGGGCATCGACATCATCTGGTTCGGTATCTTTATTGTGGTGGTTGTAGAGATGGCACAAATAACCCCACCTATTGGTTTTAATTTGTTTGTACTGCAGGGCATGACCGGTTACCAGATTGGCTATATTGCCCGCACTGCGATACCAATGTTCTTGATTATGCTGTTAATGATTTTTGTGTTGATTTGGGTGCCTGAGCTGGCGACTTGGTTACCTGAACAAATGCGTGTCAGGCCTTAGAGTCTATGCAACAGCGAGAGATTATCATTATAGGCGCCGGTATGGTCGGAGTTTGCACGGCTCTGGCGCTGCAGAAAAAAGGTCTGCAAGTGACATTGCTAGACAGTAGTGAGCCCGGCACTGAAACCTCTTTTGGCAATGCGGGTATCATTACCCCTAGTTCACTAATTCCCTTTAATAACCCTAAGCTGTTTAAGCAATTACCGAATTTTTTACTCAACAATAGCGCCGGGTTTCGCTACAGCAGCCGCTATTTGTTAGCCGAATTTACCACTATGTTACGCTTCTTGTCTTTTTCAGGGCGCAGCAGTACTGCACGTCGCACGGCCAATTTATATCAACTGATAGAGCGCTCCATGGCGTTACACACTGACTGGGCCAGTGCGGAAAACAGTCCGGCGAGTTTGCGCCATAGCGGTTGGTTAAAACTGTATAGAAACAGCAAAAGTTTTAACAATGCTCAGTATGAACAAGATATTTACCAACAGTTTAATATCGGTACCCAGCAGCTGGACGCCGCGCAATTACACAGTTTTGAGCCAGGTTTAAAAGATATATATCGGCATGGGGTGTTAATAAACGATGCTTTATCTGTGTCGAGCCCTGGATCACTAGTGAAGGTATACGCCGCCCAGTTTAAGCGTCAAGGTGGAGAGCTATTACAACTAAAAATCAGTCATTTGCAAAAGCTGGCAGCGGGCTGGATGATAGCGCAACAGTGTTCCACTGATGACATGGCTACTCTTAGTTGCCGGCAGTTGGTGATAGCGGCAGGCCCCTGGTCAAAACAACTGCTTAGTCAGTTGGACATGAACTTGCCTATGCTGTTTGAGCGCGGAGGACACCGCGAATATGTCTCTGCAGATACACGACCACTGAGTATGCCTATCCACGATATCGATGGCAGTTTTGTAGCCTCGCCAATTGCCAATGGTCTGCGTATTAGCTGTGGGGTAGAACTCAATAAGCATTCTGCCAGCCACTCCAATACACAATTAGATTTAGTTGAGTACAGTGCCAGACAGGCGCTGGATTTTGCCGATAGTGCCTCTTCACAGTGGCAGGGAGCCAGGCCGACTATGCCGGATAGCCTGCCACTTATTGGGGCAACTAAACTAGCGGGTTTATGGCTAAATACCGGTCACCAGCATATAGGTTTTTCCACCGGACCTGCATCGGCGGAATTACTGGCTAATTTAGTGGTTGGTGAATGTCATAGTCCGACGACCAACTGTTTTGCACCATCGCGCTTCAACTTGTAGCTGTACATTGATCGTTGTGTGGCTGTTTCCCTGTCCATTTCTTATCGATTGTTAGCCTGTAAAAAATGGCCAGAACTTAACTGTTTACTCCTGTGTCACAGTTTACGTCCCAGTCTTTTTTCCACTTGCCTTTTTTCCCAGGCGGCGCCAAAGGGGCTGTAGATCTCGAATACACTGAAGGCGTGGGATGCGACGCCTATGCCCCAGCCGAAGGCTACCCACCAGGCCCAAATGTAGTCTGGGCTGGTCATGAAATTGAAGATAAATAAGCCGCCGACTACTACGACGTATTCGATCAGGTGGGTGTAAAAGCCTTTTAAGTCTCTTACCTGCTCGAGTGCCTGGGACTCATCAAGGGATAACTTGCTGTCATGGGTGTGCATGTCTGGCTCCTGTTGCTGTAAATCAGCGAGTGGTATTTCAAAAACAGCCGCTAGCGCTTTCATCGATTCCAGGCCAGCTTTCTGGCCGCGCTCAATGCGCTGAATCGTCCTGATACTCAGGCCACTCAATTGCGCTAACTGATCTTGCGACCAGGCGCGTTGTAGTCTTAGTTTGCGAACGATCATGGTATTTCCTCTGCTGCGGTTCGGGTTGCTATTATTCACTCAATGCTGAAAAACAGTGACGACAGTAGTCTGACCCAATCCTGACATTAATATGACAGTTGTTTTAAATCAAACAGTTAAAGTGGTTGGAGTCTTTGGTGATGTAAATGGATTTTGACATGCTAAACAGAGGATCCCACAGAAAAGAGCCTTGGGACAGCTTTATTAAAGCTCGAAAGGCAGCGGCCCGGGCCGCTGCCATTACTGAGTTGTCAATCTGGGGGGTGTTGATTTGTGCAGTGCTAACTAAGGCATTTGTTCTGTCGAGTTTAATCAATGGTTTCTATCAGAGCCTGTCTGCGTCTGTCGACTGTTAGCTTAGTCACATCAGGACGCCCGTAATGCCCGGCAATATCAAAATTTTGCCGCTCTTCACGCACCCGACCGTGGTCTATCACTGCGGTGTATAACCCCTCAGCGTCACACTGTGGTTCGATAAGCCATTCGCCATCTGGCCCCGCCAAACATGAACCGCCGTTGGATAGTATTTCATCTTCACCGGCGCCATCCAGAATTGCCGCCAGGTGTGGGGTGTTGTCTGGGAAATCGGATTTGCGCATCAGACCACTGACAGCCATCGAAAAAGAGCGCCCCTCTTTGGCAATAAACTTAGTCAGGTCATGGGTATTGCGATAGCAACCCGGCCAGATCGCGACGTGTAGATCTTCTCCCATGCCGTACAGTGCCGCTCGTGAAAGTGGCATCCAATTTTCCCAGCAGTTCAGACCTCCAGCGTTAAATGCGCCTAATTGATGGACCCTCAGGCCGTGACCGTCCCCCGGTGCCCAGGTCAGTCGCTCTTCATAAGTGGGCATTAGCTTACGGTGTACCGAGCCAATTTCGCCTTGCTTATCGATAAATACCATAGTGCAATACAAGCTGTGACCACCTCTGTTGAGGGCACGCTCGATAATGCCGACATAGACAGCGCAATTATTAGCTTTAGCAGCAGCACAGACGTTATCTAAGTGACCTGCTTCTATCTGTACCGCCTGGTCGGTGTAGTGAGAGTGTAATTCCTTTTGGTCTTGAGCGTTAAAGCGGGCGCCATCGGTCATGGAAACCCAAAATGGGTAACCGGGAATCAGGGCTTCGCCAAAGGCCACCAGATCTACATTCTCCGCTCCTGCCTGATTGATCATAGCCACCACTTTGTCGGTGGTTGCCTGTCTATCTAACCAAACTGGTGCCAGTTGTCCCAAGCCAACTTTTATTTGATCTTTGTTCAGTGATGAATCGTTAGTGGTAAACATTGTATCTCCTGATTAATGGCGATTAGCGCCTTAAAGTAGCATAAAAAATACAGCCCATGATGATAAAAGCACCAATGAACTGTGTTTGATTAAAGTTCTCTCCCAGCCAGTGCATCGCAAACTAACAGCGGGCTCAACACTATAAAAGACAGTAAAAACCGCAAACTTAAAAAGGCCAGTACCGACACATAGACAAGTGTTTCTTTGGTTAATGCATAACTGCTACCCCAGACAATAGCGACCAGCAATAACAGCAGTTCAGCCATTGGTAAGTGTTTTGCGCTGCGCGACAGTGTTAGCTGCATATCAACATCTCTAGTGTTATCTAAAGAAGTGATTATAATTGCTAATAATTAAATCGATAATCTGCTTAAACGGAATAGGACTTGTGCATGATAGACACAAATAAGTTGATCGCCTCGCTCTCAGATATGGCCAGTTTTGTGATGGTGGTGGATGAGGGGGGCTTTAGTGCCGCCAGCCGTAAATTGGGGATCACTCCCTCTGCCGCCAGTCGTCAGGTGAGTCGGCTGGAAAAGTTATTAGCGGTGAAATTATTAGAGCGCACCACCCGCAACATGAGTTTGAGCGTGGCAGGTAAGCCGGTGTATGATCTGTGCCGGACCATGCTAGATTCTGCTCAGGAGGCGGCAGATGTCTCCAGTTTAGCTAGCACAGAGCCAGTAGGATTGCTGCGCATAGCCGCGCCCAAGGCTGTGGCTAAACGTATTTTGGAACCTATGTTGTTATCTTTTGCCTACAAGTATCCACAAATCAAATTGCAGATAAAAGTGACTGACCATATTGTCGACCCAATTCATAATGAAGTGGACTTATTAGTGTCGCTGCAGCAAAATCCCGCCCTTGGTCTAATAGCCAAAGAACTGGGGGAAGTTAAAATAGTGCTCGCTGCCAGCTCTGCCTATATAGCAGAGCACGGATTGCCTAAACACCCGGACGACCTGGCAGAACACAGTTGCATCACTTTAGGTGAGGGCAGTCACGACAGTACTTTAGAGATGAGCTGTAACAAGCAAACGGCCAAGGTAGAGGTTAGTGGGCGATATAGCGTCAATCACTCAGAAATGCGCCTGAATGCTATCATTCGGGGTCTGGGTATTGGGGTCTTGCCCGATTTTGTTGCGAACCCTGAATTCGCCGATGGCAATTTGCTACAAGTGTTGCCTAACTGGTATCTAAAGCATAACTATCAGGGGGTGCTTAGATTACAATACGCGCAGTCAAAATTTGTCCCAGAGCGTTTAAGATTATTAGTTACGCATTTATCTGATAACTACGGGACGAGCAGGGGATAGCGGTCAAGCTACCTATTTTTTATTACGGAGTCATATAAACTAGTGTCAACATTCGCAAATATTCACCCGGCTACAAAAATTCCCTTACTTTCTCCCAGGGCCTGGGCCTTCATTTTATTGCTGCTAACCCCAGCGCTACTGTGCAGTAACATGATTGTGGCCAGAGCAGTGGCTGATATCATCCCACCTTTTACCTTGGCATTTACCCGTTGGCTGGTAGCCGTGTTAGTGCTGCTGCCTTTTATTGGCCTGAAATTGTGGGCAGTGCGAGATATTTTAATTGCCGAGAGGAAACAACTGCTGTTGCTAGGCTTTCTAGGCATGGGGATTTGCGGCGCGTTCCCCTACCTTGGGGCTAAAACCACAACAGCTACCAATATCGGCCTGATCTATGCGCTGTCGCCGATCTTTATTATTCTGTTTGCCAGGCTCTGGTATCAAGAGCAGTTAAACAAGCGCCAGTTATTGGGGGTGGTGTTTGCCTTTGCAGGTGTGGTAGTGATAGTCGCAAAAGGCGATTGGAAAGTGTTAAGTGCACTGAGCTTCAGCGCCGGTGACTTATGGATACTGGCTGCGTCTGCCTCATGGGGCTTTTACTCGCTGTGGCAGGGGCATTTAAAAACTCGGCTGAGTCTGTTTCTACGCTTTGCTGCTATGTCTGTAGGCGGAGTGATTGCGCTGGCGCCGTTTGCCGCTGTGGAGATATATCAGCAGTTACCGCTAGTATTAGACGAAGAGTTTATTAATACCTTTGTGATCACTATCGCCTTTCTGGCGATTATCTCGTCGATTACAGCCTACGCAGCCTATGCACATATTCAAAAGATATTAGGTGCCTCAAAAGCTTCCTTAGTGATGTACGCAATTCCCTTGTACAACGCGGCGATGGCCTGGATGTTTTTGGACGAACAGCTACAGAGCTTTCATATGCTGGGAGCTCTGTTGATATTACCGGGGCTTTTCCTGGCGGTGAGTAAGCGAAAAGCATGAATACTAACCCCGGTTGCTGAAAAGCAAAGGATGAGGATGAACGATATGGTACATATTCAAAAAGTATTTTCGCTACTCAGTGCAATCCTATTGTTAATGGTTAGCAGTACTGTCTTTGCCAATAACCAGAGTTCGCAGCATCAACAGCCACAAATGACTGATCAAGTGCAATGGATGGCACTGTTTTTGGCGGGTAAAAAATCCGGTCATGCAACAACGCAGCGCAGTGTATTAAACAACATTGTTACCACCACAGTGACGATGCAGATGCAGATTAATCGCGGCGGATCTGTAATCAGCATGAAAAGCATTGAGCAGAGCGTGGAGACGACTGACGGCCAGGCGCTCAGTTTTAGCTCTGTCACAGAGCAGGGTGCGGACTCTGTGGTGATTAACGGGATAGTATCCAGCGCCGGGATACTCGATATAGAGATTATCTCCTCGGGGCAAAAGTTAACTCAGCAACAAACATGGAACCCGCAATATTTGTTGTACGAGGGACAGCGATTGCTGGCAGTAAAGCAAGGGTCAGTGCCCGGCAGTAAATATCAATATCAGGCTTATATGATAGGGGCCTTACAGGTTGCGCCCACTAAGGTAGTCATTGGAGAAACTAAAGCGCTGGACTTAATGGGGGCTGTGCAGAGCTTGACTGAAGTATCACAACAGATGCTGATGGGTGATAGCTACATGCAAATGACCGCCTATATGGATCAGAACATGGAACTGAAAAAAGTCATCATGCCGATGATGGGCTCTAGCATGGAAATGATTGCCAGCACTGAGCACTACGCGCTTAGTCCCAATCAACCCTCAGACTTTTTTACCGCTACTTTTACTCGCTCACCACTAGCCATCAGCCCGAAACAAGCGCAAGACACTCTGCAGTACTCTATACATATCGATAGCGATAGCGAAAAAGTACGCTTTCCAAGCACAGCAGAGCAATTGGTGAGTCGTGTAAATGGCGCTACCCAGTTAACTATTAGTCCTCTTAAGGGGGATGTTGGCTCTTATCCCTACCTTGGCAAAGACCGGGCTGTTATTGAATATCTACAGCCAAACAGGTGGGTGCAAAGCGATAATCAGCAGATTATCACTCTTGCTAAGCAAGTAGTTGAAGATAGCCGCACTGCCACTGCAGCGGCAAAAAATATCGAGCGCTTTGTGCGCAGCTATATCAGTGAAAAGAACTTAAGTGTCGGTTATGCCAGCGCTGTAGAAGTATTAAAGAGTAGGCAGGGGGATTGTACTGAGCACGCTCTGTTGCTAACGGCGATGTTAAAAGCGGTGGGGATTCCCGCTCGAGTGGCAACTGGTCTGGCCTATGTGGACAATTTTGCCAAAGAGCGACAAACCTTTGTGCCGCACGCCTGGGCACAAGCCTATATAGAGGGCCAGTGGCGCAGCTACGACGCCGCATTGAATGGATTTGATAGCGGTCATATACTGCTGGGCTTCGGGGATGGTGACCCGATGCATTTCTTTAATCTGGCCAATAGCCTGGGGAATTTTAAAATCAAATCGATCAATGGCCTGTGATAGGCAGTGCATAGGTGTGTAGCTGTCATAATTCTGGTTGTTCGCTGATACCAATATATTGTAGCTACTACAACCATTGAAAGAGGCTGTAGTAATGTTCGTCTCTAACAACAATGCGCATAACTCAAGTTAACTCAGTGGGACAACGAGTACTGGTACATCGCAATAACGCATTACTTTGTTGGCGGTTGAGCCCATAAAAAATTGTTTTGTAGCGCTGTGAGTACGCGTGCCCATCACAATCATATCCGCGCCCTGACGCGCAGCCGCTTCGATAATCTCATGATGAATAGCGCCTTGTGCTATTAACGTCTCAAATTTGGGTGCCCACTCTAAATTCCCAAGCTCAGAGCTGCAAAAGGCATCGATACGCTCACCGATAATTTCTTTCAGTTTACTGACGCCATCACTTTGCATTTTAGCGTATGTCTCTACAGATAAGGTGTTCTGTAACGCCACCTTCACGGAATCCGGCATAGGTACAATAACATGCAAAAAGGTGACGCTGGCGTCATACTGCTTAGCCAGGCTGACGGCCATACGAAATGCCGGTCTGGAACCGTCTTCAATGTCTGAAACATATAAGATTGATTTGATATTAGGAATCATGGTGACCTCAGCGAGAGTAATTAATAGCCCAATGATATACCAGCCGTTAAGTACCAATACTGATCTGTATCAAGAGACTTCAGCTTGTTTATCTAGGTTGAAAATTTAATTACTAGTCGAGGGTGTCGGCCGATGCAAACCTTTGAGAAAGAGCTAATGCACTGCTATTTCACGATAGCTAGTCGTGAGAATTATAACAGTTACAAGAGTATAGAAGCAGTGCAGCAACAGTGTGAAACTGATTCAAATAATCAAAATTACTCAGTAATATTCTGGGTATTTTGTTTGAGCAGGTAAGCTTTTTTGAGTCTTAGAAAGGTGCCATCATCTTTCATGCTTTTTAGACTCTTGGCAACATCGGGTACAATATCCCGATGTTTTTTGTGCAGGTACAAATACATAGGTTTAACCGCAAGAGGCGTAGAGTTAACGACTATGTCTTTAATTTTTAGATTGTTCACTATTTCTAAACCGAGAAATTTAGAATATACAGCGATGTCTATTCGACCAAGATCAAGCATCCTAAACAACGACTCAGGGCGTATGACATTACTTCGATAACGTACATTTTGGACGTTTTTTTCCAAGATCTTCCAACCGATAACAATGCCCACATTAAAAGGTTTTAGACTATCCCAGTCGTTAATAATCAGCTGCTTTCTTTTTGTAAAAACCACAAATTCAAAATCAAATATTGTCTCTGGTACCAGAATTAGATTTGGATAGATTTGTGAGAGCCCCTGGACTCTGATGAACTCTCCATCACCTTGTCCACTATTAGCATCTTTGATAGATCTTTCTACCGGTTTTTGTTC
>MAAC01018267.1_pt1 | contig 27724 bp, 24 predicted proteins | sample 1115981 | NCBI WGS metagenome assembly MAAC01 (sample SAMN04961126, study PRJNA320927) | seawater metagenome | isolation source: sample BD02T64 sea water enriched with oil for 64 days | place: USA:Gulf of Mexico | collected 2013-07-27
TATCACAAGTTACTATTCCCGCCGCATCTTGACCTCGATGCTGAAGAACCGTAAGCGCGTCATACAACGTTTGGTTTACATTGGAATACCCAACAATACCGACAATTCCGCACATGGATTTACCCTATCTCCCCGTTAAAAAAACTAAATAAAGCTAAATACATTCAAACACGCTATGGCTACCTAATACATCTGCTTATATTAGCAGTCTAGGTCAGCCGCCACTCAATGCCATTACTTTTTGCCACGCTAAACTTCCCATATCATTGGTCCACTCTTCCACTAACAACAAATGAGGAATGACCGCTGATTCTTTCCACCAAGGGTCGCTAGGCACCTCAGTAAGACGAGAAAGCATAGAAATACAAAAAACCACAAGCACAAGACCACGGGCCGCACCAAAAACCATGCCCAAAATACGATCTATTGTCGAAAGGCCTGTTGCGCTAACAAGCTCTTTGAAAAGCATTTTGATTAAAGCGCCAATAATAAGTGTCAATATAAAGAGAACAGCGAACGCTACTGGCTGTCTTGCAGAAGGTGGGTCAACAAAATCCGTTAGCAATGTGGCCAACGGTAAGCTAAACAACTTAGCTATGATGTAAGCTGAAATCCAAGTGGCAAGAGAAAGCGCTTCTTTAGAAAATCCTTTTCTTAAGCTTAGCAACGACGAAAACGCTATAATGCCTAAAATTATGTAATCAATCAGTGTCATAAGGAAACGCGAAGGCCTGACTTAGGAAGATGCGCATTCTAACAAAGGGCGCCTAAAAAACCTACGCTTTATTTCACTCTGACTAGGGATTATAGGTCTTAATCATGCCAGCCAATTTAAACTCTTTCTTCAAGGCTTGTTGGATGATTCTCGCCCTGTTTTTGCGCAATTCTGGCCCAACAAAAACACGGTGCAACCTTTTTGCCTTGTCTCCATTTGAGACTATGTAGGCCATGTACGACTTAGAAATCAACTTAGATTGCAGCACTTTTGCATTCTCCAGCTTGGAGAATGCGGCTACTTGTACCGTCCATGCATCGGCCAATGCCATTTTACTTTGAACGGGTGCTTTCTTGGCCTCCTTGTTCTCAGCAAGCGCCTTAACAAACTGCACACGCGTTTGATCAATATTCGACTGCTGCGCCACACTAACGGCTTTTTGTTTGATTTTTGGTGCTGGTTCTTGGACTACCTTAATAGGTTCCTCGCCATCAACACCTTCATCATCAAGCTTAGGAGTACGATCAACGACCAATTGAGCCTTTGCCTGCTCCAACCGCCTCTCAACGTTACCACTTCCTTTGTGAGTTATTTGAATTACTGGCTCTTGAGGAGCCCGATAAACAATCTCATCATGGTCTTCATCGCGCCCATCCAATACGAGAGGAAGAAAGATTATAGCCAACATCAACAATACTAACGCACCGACCAACCGCTGCTTTAAGCCTTCTTCCACCGAGTTCACCTCTAATAAGTCACAAAAAACCCAAGGATTGTATCAAAGAGCAAGGTTGAAGTATTCTAAAGCTGCAGCAGCGGTAAAAAATGAACCAAAAACCACCAGCAGATCAGCATTTTTCACCGAAGAACCTTCAACAAAAGAAATTAACGCATCACTAGGCTGTTCAAAGCAACCATCTAAAGCAATGCCTTTCTCAACAAACTTACTCTCAATCGTTGAAACGGGTGCTGCACGCCGCACCTTTGGCAAACCCGATATCATCCAATGGCTCACTATTGGCGACAATATATCAATAACACCACCAATATCCTTGTCCTCCATAATCGCCATAAGACAATATACATCTCCGTACTGTGACTGCTCATCAAGCATCGCTCGTAACGAGGTGGCGGCATGGGGATTATGTCCAACATCTACAACAATACGTTTTCCGTTGCATAACTCCGATGGTATCCATTGTTGCCTACCTTGAACAACGGTATTTGCAGCGATGCTTTCTGCTTTTTGCGAATCAAAACCTGGAATAATCAACGCACACGCCTGTATTGCGCAAGACACGTTATTCTGGTGAAGACTTGGAAAACGCGTTTGCCTTATACGAAGCGCCTCACCCAATTTGCTTTGATAATAATACCCTTCAAGATCATCAAACTCTTTACCTGATACACCAAATTCTTTACCGTTAAAATAAGCGACAGAACCCAATCTTTCGGCGTATTTTACAACTGACACTGGAGCGCAGGGATCGCCACAAATAAATGGTCGCTCTGACCTCGCTATACCTGCCTTTTCCAACCCAATAACCTCTCGGTCATCACCCAACCAATCAATATGATCAATATCCACCGACGTCACAATAGCTATATCAGAATCAACCATATTCACTGCATCTAATCGCCCCCCGAGGCCAACCTCCAAAACAACAAGATCCAAACCAGCCTCAGCAAAAATCAGTAATGCCGCTAATGTACCAAATTCAAAATACGTGAGGCTAACGCTTCCTCTGACCTTTTCTATTCGTTCAAAAGCATTCACCAACAACACATCAGACACAACAACACCGTTCAAACGGACTCGCTCGTTGTATTGAAACAAATGAGGTGACGTGTATGCACCAACAGATTGCCCGTGAACAAGAGCAATTTGCTCTATCATTGCCACAGTGGAGCCTTTACCGTTAGTTCCAGCAACGCTTATTATGCAAGGCAGTAACTCAGACAAGCCAAGCGCCTCATATACAGAGGAAACCCTAGCAAGACCAAGCTCAATTTCAGAAGGATGTAACGATTCAAGGTAACGAAGCCACTCACCGAGTGGCTTGGATGTTAGCGCTGACATTAAGAGCTACGATGCTGCGGACAGGTGATGTGTCAACTTGCTCAACACACTATGCACCTTATCTTTCATTTCTTCACGGTGAACAATCATATCCAAAGCACCATGCTCTAGCAAAAACTCACTACGCTGAAACCCTTCAGGAAGCTTTTGACGAACAGTTTGCTCAATAACCCTTGGGCCCGCAAAACCAATTAGCGCATTTGGCTCCGCAATATTCAAATCACCCAGCATAGCCAAGCTCGCAGACACACCACCATACACAGGGTCAGTCATCACCGAGATAAATGGAATACCTTGCTGGCGCATACGCATCAGTACTGCACTGGTTTTTGCCATCTGCATCAAGGAAAATAATGCCTCTTGCATTCGGGCACCGCCACTGGCGGAGAAGCATACCAGCGGAATCTTTCTTTCAAGGCTTACATTGGCTGCTTGTACGAATTTCTCCCCGACAACCGACCCCATAGAACCGCCCAAAAAGCGAAATTCAAATGCAACAGCAACGACAGGCAACTGATGAATTGTTCCGCTTTGCGCAATCAAGGCGTCATTTTCACCCGTTACTTTCTGTGCAGCTGAAATGCGATCTTTATACTTCTTACTATCTTTAAACCCTAACTTATCAACCGGCTTCAAATCCGCAGCTATTTCTTCGCGACCCTCTGCATCAAGAAATATATCCAAACGGCGACGCGCACCAATTCTCAGGTGGTGATCACACTTTGGGCACACATCTAGATTTTTCTCTAATTCAGGTCGATAGAGAAAGGCTCCGCACTTCGCGCACTGCTTCCACAACCCTTCTGGAACATTGGCTTTTTTGGGTGCAGTACTTCTGCCTACAACCGGTAATATTTTTTCGAGCCAGCTATTACTCATGACGTTATTTTGCCCTTATTAGCTAGCACCCTCGGGGAAAGGGTGCCTTTATGATTATTATCAAAAGCTGGTAATTTTTAGCTTATTTTAGATGGCATCACTTAAAGAGCGGGTAACTTCGCCCAACTGCTTCAATAATGCAGCTTTATCATGTTGGTTGCTAGCAATTATGTTCACTAACGCACTACCAACAACGACACCATCAGCAATCGCACCAACCGCTTTTGCAGATTCAGGGTCTTTGATACCAAACCCGACGGCAATGGGCAAATCTGTACTATTTCTAATTGTTTCAAGCTTCTCTTTAACAGCACTAACGTCCAAACTACCAGAGCCCGTTACACCCTTAACAGAAACGTAGTATAAGTACCCACTACCCGCTGCAACTATCTTTTTCACGCGCGCTTCGGTTGTTGTCGGTGCAATCAAAAAGATAGAGTCTATGTTTTGATCTTTAAGCTGACCAACAAACGCTACCGATGCCTCTGGCGGTAAATCGACCGTTAAAATACCATCAACACCCACCTCCCCCGCATCAACGGCAAAACGTTCATACCCATAAACCTCAACAGGATTTAAATATCCCATAAGTACCACTGGCGTTTTCTGATCAGTCTCCCTAAAGCGTTTAACCATAGCCAAAGCATCTGTCAAACTCGTGTTGTGCTCCAACGCTCTTTCATCAGCAAGCTGAATAACTGGACCATCAGCCATTGGGTCTGAAAACGGTATACCAAGCTCAATAACATCAGAGCCACTTGCAACTAGGGTATGCATAATGTCGACAGTCTGATCGGGGTGTGGATCACCTGCCGTTACAAATGGAATTAACGCTGTTTTACCTTGTGAAGCCAACGCTTCAAAGCAAGCCTTTAATCGACTCATTACGTACTCCTACTAATCAATTGAGATACCGTCGATTTTAGCGACTGTATGAATATCCTTGTCTCCACGACCGGACAGGTTGACGATAATGATCTGATCTTTATCCATAGTTTTGGCAAGTTTCTCCGCATACGCAAGCGCATGGCTGGACTCCAACGCAGGCAATATACCTTCAACAAGCGTTAACTGTCGAAATGCGTTAAGTGCCTCTTCATCATTGATAGCAACATATTCAGCGCGCCCACAGTCCTTTAACCAAGAATGCTCTGGGCCAACACCAGGATAATCAAGGCCGGCTGAAACCGAATGAGTTGGAATAATCTGCCCGTTCTCATCTTCCATCAAATACGTGCGATTACCGTGTAACACACCCGGTTTACCGGCACACAATGGCGCTGCGTGCTCACCAGTTTCAATACCATGACCCGCAGCTTCAACACCAAACATCTTAACCGACTCATCCTCTAGGAATGGGTGAAATAAGCCGATAGCATTAGAACCGCCACCGACACAAGCCACTAATGCATCAGGTAACCCACCCGTTTGCTCTTGACACTGGCGCTTAGCTTCACGACCAATAACACATTGAAAGTCACGAACAAGCTTAGGATACGGGTGAGGCCCGGCAACGGTACCAATAATATAAAAGGTATCATCGACATTGGTAACCCAGTCCCTCATAGCTTCATTCATTGCATCTTTTAACGTTTTAGTGCCAGACTTAACGGAGTTAACCTTCGCACCCAACAACCGCATTCGGTAAACATTAAGTGCCTGACGCTGAATATCTTCTTCGCCCATAAACACTTCACATTCCAAACCAAGCCTTGCTGCTACTGTCGCGGTTGCAACACCATGCTGCCCCGCTCCGGTTTCAGCAATAATGCGGGATTTACCCGTATGTTTAGCCAACAATGCCTGACCAATAGTGTTGTTAACCTTATGAGCACCCGTGTGATTAAGGTCTTCTCGTTTAAGGTAAATCTTCGCGCCACCTATTTTATTTGACCAGCGTTCAGCGTAATACAACGGTGAAGGGCGCCCAACATAATGAGCCAGATCCCGATCAAACTCGGCAATAAATTCAGGGTCATTAGACAAACGATCGTAAAGCGCTTCTAAATCTTCAAGCGCCGCCATCAGCGTTTCTGACACAAAACGGCCACCATACGGGCCAAAATTACCAAGTGCGTCAGGGGTATTAAGATACTGCTTCTGCTGTGTCTCAGACACGGTGAACTCCTTCTATAAATGCTTGTATTAAGCGATGGTCTTTCTTGCCTTTACTCTCTTCTACGCCACCACTGACATCAACCGCCCAAGGGTTAACAACATCAACAGCTTGACGAATATTATCTGGGGTTAACCCGCCCGCTAAAATGATAGGCTTGTCTAGATTTTGTGGAACCTTGCTCCAATCAAATGCCTTGCCCGTTCCCCCAGGCAAAACGACATCATAAGTATCCAACAAAATGCCTTGAGCGCTGGGGTATTGATTTACCACATTTTCAACCTCGAGCCCTGGTTTCATGGCAATAGCCTTAATGTAAGGTCTGTTATAGCAGGAACATTCAGATTCAACCTCAGAGCCATGAAACTGAAGCAGATCGAGCGGAACGATATCAAGTATGTGTTTGATTTCATCTACAGGCTCATTTACAAAAAGGCCTACCGTGGTCACAAACGGTGGTAATTGAGCAATGATGGAAGCCGCTACTTCAGGGGATACATATCGGGGGCTTTTTTTGTAAAAAACCAAACCAATCGCATCTGCACCAGATTCTGCCGCTGCCAGCGCATCTTCCAACCGAGTGATACCGCATATTTTTGTACGAACAACCACAAAACAACCTACAAATTCTGTTTGATTTTAGGCGAAACAGTTTACCCTAGAAAACACAACCGGGCACGAAAAAGGCTCGATACAAACGTCTTTTCTGGGATTACCAGGCCATATCAACGCTCATTAAGTTTTTGAGGTAGGTAGATTTCATCAGAAAACGGCATAAAGGGTATTTCAGGCGTCGTATAAGGGATAGCAAACTCTTCTGGGTATTCGACTTTCATAAAATACAACCCATATGGATGTGCGGTATTCCCGCCCTTGGTTCTATCCTTCGCCTCTAGCACTTCCTGAGCCCACGCTACAGGCCGCTGCCCCGCACCTATCGCCATTAACACGCCAGCAACATTGCGAACCATGTTCTGCAAAAAAGCATTAGCCTGGATGTCCATAACAACCAATGCACCTTTTCGAAACAGGCGAATCATTTGAATCTCACGGGTAGCGTGCTTTGCTTGGCAACCCGCAGCACGAAACGAGCTAAAATCAAAAGTACCTATCAAGTCATTGGCTGCTTCCTGCATTTTTTCGACATCCAGAGGGCGGTAATCCCATGTCATATATCGATTGGCCAACCCCGGTTTAACCGCACAATTGTAGATAACGTATCGATACCGTCGAGATAACGCACTGAAACGAGCATGAAAATCATCAGATACCGGCACGGCCCAATGCACAGTGATATCTGGCGGCATATTGGTATTGGCACCAAACACCCACGCTTTCTCAGTTCGCGTAACATCGGTATCAAAATGCGCCACCTGACCAACACCATGAACACCGCTATCTGTTCTACCAGCACACATAACAGAGGTTTCTGAGTTCGCTACTTTACTCAAAGCTTCATCTAGTTTTTGCTGAACGGTGTTTGTATCATGGCCCTGTCGTTGCCAGCCATGATAACGGCTGCCATCATATTCAACACCTACTGCGATACGCATATTTCCACCCTTCTATAATCAACAAAAGAGGGAAACAAAAAAAGAGGGCTTTCGCCCTCCTTTTGATCCATCTTCTATATTAGTTCTTTAAAACTTCACGATTTAACCCAGCTTAGCAAGCAACTCTTTCGCATCGCCCTGCTGGTCATTAGAGCCTTCTACCATTACTTCATCAAGAATATCTTTAGCACCATCTCGGTCGCCCATATCGATATAAGCACGAGCTAAATCTAACTTTGTGGAGATTTCATCTGCATCCGTGAGGAAATCCATCTCTTCAACTTTATCTTCATTCGCAGCTTCAGCAACCGCTGTAACTGACTCAACAACAGGAGACATGACAACGGTTGCATCGCCATCACTGTCACCGTCAAGTGAATCCTCTGCATCGCCTGAGCTTAAGTTATCAGTCACTGTGTCTGCATCAAGGCCCGTATCAAGATCTATATCAAGATCAAAATCACCATCAAGGTCGAGCTCATCAGCAAGTTGCGCTGCGGCACTAGAGTCTAACTCTAAATCATCGACTTCGGATTCAGATGTTGGCTCAGGTAAGTCGAGTTCTGTATCCACATCCAAATCAAACTCTAAACCATCATCACTATCGACTACATCGTTTTCCGCTATATCACTTTCCGCGACATCAAACTCTAGCTCAGCATCAGTTCCCAGATCGACATCCAAGCTTTCCTCTGCTTCCGCAAAATCACTAATTGGCTCAACATCGACATCCAAATCAGCATCAAACTCCAAGTCCTCTTCCGCCAGATCCATATCAAGATCTAAGCTAGCATCCAGGTCTAACGCCTCATCATCAAGATCTAAAGTATCATCATCAAGGGAAAAATCTAATCCATCGTCTTCAACATCCACTTCAAGAGAAATATCGTCACTTTCTACACTTTCTACACTTTCTACACTTTCTACTGATTCAACTATTTCCTCAGCAGAAAAGTCGAGATCAAAGTCCAATGACGAACTTTCACTAGAGACATCCGTTTCAGGAGTATCGATATCAGAGGTTTCGATATCAGAAGTGTCGATATCAAAATCGCTGTCATCTACAGCATTAACTTCTTGAGCGTCACCCTCAAATTCTGGCTCATCATCGACGGACAAGTCCATATCGAAGTCCATGGAGTCTGAATCGTCAACCGAATCTGTACTAAAGTCCGTAGAACCCAGATCCTCAGCGGGCATAATTGCCGTTTCTTCACCTGCGTCATCACCAATAGACAGTTTACTGCGTAATTCGGCAGCCTTAGCGAGATGGTCATGATTACCAACGCTCTGAAGTACAGCGTCATGCCGCTTAAATACGTCTACATCTCCAGCTTCTACTGCAACCTCTAAAAGCTTAGATCGAATATCAGGGCGATCAGGCTCATTCTCTGCAGCCTTCTCCAACATTTCTATCGCCTGAGGGAAGCGACCGTATGCAATATAAATGTCGGCCTCTCCAATGACATCAGCAGTTTGTGGAACGGTTGCTTCTTCCGCCACAGCCTCGTCTTCAGAAAAACTATCAGACTCAAGTGCATCAAGGCTATCTGATACATCATCAACGTCAGCATCACCAATACCGTCAAGGCTAAAGTCATCAACGAGTGAATCCGCTACATTGTCCTCTTCTTTTTTCTTGCGTCCCGCTAACATCGCGCCAACGATTAGAATAAGAAGCAAGCCACCGCCTGCGGCTAAGTAAATAGGATTTGACGTTAACGTGGCAACGAAATCATCTTGCTTAGGCTGCTCTTTAACAACAGGAGCTTCTACCTCAACCGGTGTTTGAACAGTCTCCTCAATAACAATCGCTTGCTCTGGAGCCTCAGTTTCCTGCAGCGCCTCTTCTTGAGCGGCTTCTTCATAATTAAAATCTACAGACTCCTGAGTTACTTCTTCAGCAGCATCTGCAGTAGTTTCTGCAACGATCTCCGCCACCGGAGCCTCTGTAACCTCGCCCACTATAGAAGCCTCAACAGCCTCCTCCACTTCAGCAACACCAGGCCTATCCTTCGCGGCCTGCATTTCCGTCTCAAGCTCAGCAAGCCTAGCCTGGAGGGCAACAATCTGTTCATTTTTCAACCCAATGACTTTATCACTGGTATCTAACTGCTCTTTAAGGTCAGAATTTCTAACTTTTAGATCTTCAGTTGCCAGTCGAAATTGATCAACCTGCTCCTCTGCTACTTGTAGTTCGCCACGTAGCGCAACACTATCAACGCCTCCGGTGCCCCCTTGGCCGCTATCGGCATCAGCAGCATCAGATGCAGCAACAAGCTTCAGATGTGCCCCTGCATCCGAAGGTTCGGGGGAAACGTTTTCTACCGCCCGACCCGATGTATCTATCTGCGGAGCTTCAGCTACACGGCCACTCTTTTTAGAAACCCGGTCTTTCCATTCTCGATTTTGCTGGGCTACCTGCGCGATAGCTTCTCTTGAATTTAACTCTCTAACCTGGTTTTCAGAAGGGCCACGCAAAACCTGGCCTTTTCTCAATAGATTAATATTACCGTTAATGAACGCATCGGGGTTTAACCGTTGGATCGCCACCATCGTCTGTTGAATACTGACAGAGGAGGATGGTCTTAGCTCACGGGCAATCGCCCACAAACTATCACTACTCTTTGTTGGGCCATAAGAACGACCTTCACCACTCGCAACAGGCTCAACTTCTGAAGCCACAGGTTCTGGGGAGCTAACCACAGGTGTGGGAGCCTTTACTGCCGGAGCAGGGGCCGGTGGTGCTTTTGTAACTTGAGTTGTCGAGCGGGGTGTAGGCTGAGGCGTTGGTACCGATGGTGCTTTTAACATCGGGGCTTCTTTTGTAGCACTGAAAACAGGAGGGTCTAGCAACAAGGTATACTCACGCAATAAGCGCCCCGCTGGCCAATTAACTTCCACAAGGAAATTAAGAAACGGCTCACGAATAGGTTTGCGCGTTTTAATCTTAATATAGGCTTTGCCATCCAGAGGCACAACCACTTCAAACTTCACATCCGTTAACGAGTGAAAACGTTCAACACCTGCATTCTTAAAATCTTCTGCTGTTGCCAGATTAACCAATATCTCTTCTGGCCGAAGCTCTCGTACTTGCACCAATTCTATTTGTGCATTTAGCGGCTCGCTTAATGCTGAGTCGAGCTCTATCCCTCCCAAACCAAGGGCGTTGGCCAATCCCGGAACCATTACACCGACACCAATCAACGCTGCGGTTAGTTTTCGAATCATTAGTCAATTCCTTTCAATACTTTGGGAGACACATCGTCCCTTAGAAAAAGGGACATTCAATTTATTATTCTGGGTAAGCTACTGTACCAACAGACTATATCTATCAATACTCACAGATCGGAAGCTACCCCCTAATAAGGATAGCTTCCAATTCTGCAATGTCAGGCTTAATTCTGAAGTTTCTTGAACCGGTTGGCACCAATATCTAGAACTTACCTGATCTTGTTGCGCTAAGTATCAATTATAAATAGTCTTTTATCAATACTTCGGCGATCTGAACACTATTTGTTGCAGCACCTTTTCGCACATTATCGGCAACAACCCACATATTTATACCTCTTGGATGAGATATGTCTTCTCTAATTCGGCCAACGTACGTTGGGTTGTTTCCAGAAGCGTCTGTTACCGCCGTGGGATAGCCGCCATCATTGCGATCATCGATAACTTCAATGCCATCCGCAGCAGTCAACAATTCCGTCACTTTTTCAGCGCTAATTTTCTCTTTAGTCTCAACATGAACGGCCTCTGAGTGGCCATAAAACACAGGAATACGCACACACGTTGGGTTTACTTCGATTGAATCATCCGCAAAAATCTTTTTGGTTTCCCATACCATCTTCATTTCTTCTTTTGTATAGCCATTTTCCATAAAGACATCGATGTGAGGCAATGCATTAAAAGCAATTTGCTTTGGATATACATTTGTTTCAATTGGCTGACCACTCAACAAGTTTCTTGATTGAACCGCAAGTTCTTCAATCGCCTCTTTTCCTGACCCTGAAACAGCCTGATAAGTAGAAACGTTAATTCGCTCAATGCCAACAGCATCCAATATAGGCTTCAAGGCAACCAACATCTGAATAGTCGAACAGTTTGGATTGGCGATGATACCTCGAGTTTTGTACTCCCCTACTTTCTCAGGGTTTACTTCAGGCACAACCAACGGAATATCATCGTCATAACGGAAATGAGAGGTATTATCAATAACGACACACCCTGCCTCTGCCGCAATTGGCGCGTACTTTTCAGACAAACTTCCACCGGCTGAAAACAACCCAATCTGCGCTTTACTGAAATCAAACTCTGCCAAATCCTGAATCTTGTAGGACTTACCTTTAAATTGAAGGGTTTTTCCAGCCGAACGTGAACTTGCTAACAGGTAGAGATTACCAACGGGAAATTCTCTTTCTTCCAACACTTCCAGCATGGTTTCGCCAACAGCACCAGTCGCCCCAACTACAGCGATATCATATGTTTTACTCATTATTCTATTCCCAATACGTATTATATTCTTACATTCACAAATGCTTAATCTAAGCGCGTAAAGCAGTCAAAACCGCCTCACCCATCTCGCCAGTTGACGCCTTCTTCATGCCGTCAGTATAAATGTCACCGGTACGATAACCTTGATCAAGCACGCTGCTTACAGCGTTTTCTATACGATCAGCGGTTTCGCCAAAACCAAAGGTATAACGTAACATCATTGCCACTGAAAGGATCGTAGCCAGTGGGTTCGCAATGCCCTGGCCAGCAATATCAGGGGCAGAACCATGGCAAGGCTCATACATGCCCTTTCCATTTTTATCCAAAGACGCCGATGGTAACATGCCAATTGATCCCGTCAGCATCGCTGCGGCATCGGATAAAATATCACCAAACATATTGCCCGTTACTATCACATCAAATTGCTTAGGCGCACGAATCAACTGCATTGCTGCATTATCAACATACATATGGCTAAGCTCAACCTCCGGATACTCTTTCGACAGATCTTCCATGATTTCACGCCACAATTCTGTTACTTCCAGCACATTTGCTTTATCAACAGAACATAATCGCTTGCCACGCTTCATAGCAGACTCAAAAGCTAAGCGACCTATGCGAACAATCTCAGACTCAGAGTAAACATAGGTGTTATAGCCCTGACGCTCTCCATTTTCTAGCGTACGAATACCGCGAGGCTGACCAAAATAAATACCACCAGTCAGCTCTCTCACGATAAGAATATCTAATCCCGACACCAAGTCGGCTTTCAAACTACTCGCATCAGCAAGCTGAGAGTACAACATTGCCGGACGAAGGTTACCAAACAACCCTAACTCAGAACGTATTCCCAACAAGCCTCTTTCTGGACGAATAGCCATATCAAGGGATTCCCACTTAGGCCCCCCAACAGCGCCAAGCAAAATCGCATCACAAGCTTTCGCTTTCGCCATCGTTTCTTCTGGCAACGGGCCACCTGTTGCATCGATAGCAGCGCCCCCAAGAAGCGCCTCATCAATACTTAAATCCAAGTTATCTTGAGAATTTACAAGCTCAAGCACTTTAACCGCCTGAGCCACAATCTCAGGGCCAATTCCATCACCTGGTAAAACCAATACATTGTTAGTCATTTCTTATTCCTGCTCTATTTAAATCAAGCCGTTTAGATCAAGTCGTTTAAATCACGCTACTTAATCGCACTTTCTGCTTTGATGACGTTAAAAACCCACGGTGCCGCCGCTTCGTGTTTTGATTCGAATGCCTTAATCGCATCGGTATCCTCTAAGGTAATACCAATATCATCCAAACCTTCTAATAAACAATGTTTTCTAAACGGATCAACATCAAACGGGATTGACTTACCACCTCGTGTATTAACAACTTGATTTGCCAAATCCACCTCTAATGAATAACCTTCTGCCTCAAACACCCCTCGAAACAATTCATCAACAATTTCTTCTGATAAAACAATGGGTAACAACCCATTCTTAAAACTATTATTGAAGAATATATCAGCAAAACTGGGTGCAATAACTGCCTTAAATCCAAAATCGGTTAACGCCCAAGGAGCATGCTCTCGGCTTGAACCACAACCAAAATTCTTACGAGCCACCATCACAGATGAACCGCTGTAGCGCTCTTGGTTAAGCACAAATTCTTTGTTTAGTGGGCGACCACTGCAATCCTGCTCAGGCAAACCTTCATCAAGATAACGCCACTCATCAAATAAGTTAGGCCCAAAACCCGTACGTTTGATAGATTTTAAGAATTGCTTAGGAATAATCTGATCTGTATCGATATTGGCTCGATCCAATGGAGCAACAATGCCGCTAAATTTTTCATACTTTTCCATTATTTTGCTCCTAGTTATTAGCCAATAATTCACGAACGTCTACAAAACGCCCAGAAACTGCCGCTGCGGCTGCCATGGCGGGGCTCACTAAGTGAGTTCGCCCGCCGTAACCCTGGCGCCCTTCAAAATTGCGATTCGACGTCGACGCACAGTGCTCACCATCACCCAACTTATCTGCATTCATAGCCAAGCACATAGAACACCCAGGCTCACGCCACTCAAAACCTGCATCAATAAAAATTTTGTCCAAACCTTCTTCTTCGGCCTGTGTTTTAACCAATCCCGAGCCTGGAACAACCAATGCCTGAAGCACCTTTGCATCAACCTTTCTGCCTTTTGCGACTTCTGCAGCAGAGCGCAAATCTTCAATACGTGAGTTAGTACATGATCCGATAAACACACGATCAGGAACCACATCCCCCATGGTCATACCCGGCTTTAAATCCATATATTGGTACGCTCTTCGCATACCTTCTGCTTTAACTGGATCTGTTTCTGACTCTGGATCTGGCAACGTCTGATCTATGGCAACCACCATTTCTGGCGATGTGCCCCAACTCACCTGAGGAATAATGTCCGCCCCTTCAAGCTCAACAATTGCGTCAAACACCGCGTCTTCGTCTGTGTAAAATGTTCTCCACGACACAACAGCCTGATCCCAAAGCTCGCCCTTAGGTGCAAAGGTTCTGCCTTTAAAATAATCTACAGTGGTATCGTCCACTGCAACCATACCTGCGCGAGCGCCGCCTTCTATCGCCATATTACAGACGGTCATACGGCCTTCGACAGAAAGCGCCTCTATGGCCTCACCAGCAAATTCAATCGCATAACCAGTACCACCTGCAGTACCAATTTTTGCAATAATCGCCAACACAATATCTTTTGCCGTAACGCCCGAACCCACATTGCCGTTTATACGGATCAACATGTTTTTCATTTTCTTTTGAATCAAACATTGTGTGGCTAACACATGTTCAACCTCAGAAGTACCAATACCGTGAGCTAAGGCTCCAAAAGCACCGTGTGTAGCCGTATGAGAATCGCCACAAACAATGGTCATACCTGGCAATGCTGCACCCTGCTCAGGGCCAACAACATGTAATACACCCTGACGAGGATCGTTCATTTTGTATTCTAAAATACCGAACTCATCGCAATTGTCATCTAACGCCTGAACCTGAATCCGGGCAACAGGGTCTTCGATACCAACGCTTCGATCCGTAGTTGGTACGTTATGATCAGGGGTCGCTATATTGGTATCCAAACGCCATGGCTTTCTATTCGCTATACGAAGCCCCTCAAATGCCTGAGGTGATGTCACTTCATGTATAAGGTGTCGGTCAATATAGATTAAAGCCGTACCATCATCGCGCTGCTTAACTAAATGCGCTTCCCATAATTTATCGTATAACGTCTTACCCGTCATGGGTTTACCCTCAAGCTATGTATGGAATCAAGATTATGTAACCGAATACTATCCTTGACCAACGCATAACTCCAATTTATATTTATTATAGTTTGGATAACTTTTTGGAATATACTTAGATATAAATTGCAGAGTAAGATCACCCATGGACATCCCCACGTTAAAAGCCTTTGTAATGGTCGCCGAACATCACTCATTTTCTTTGGCGGCAGAAAAACTGTTCATCACTCAGCCAGCAATAAGCAAGCGAATATCGGCCCTAGAGCAGTCTCTACATTGCCAACTTTTTGATCGAATTGGTCGCAATGTTGTATTAACAGAATCCGGAAGCGCACTCTTACCTAGAGCGAACGGTATTCTAAGAGAAATAGAAGAAACACGCCGAGCAATGACCAATTTGTCAGGGGAAGTCTCAGGTGCGCTATCGATGGGAACATCTCATCACGTAGGCTTACATCGATTACCTATTGTGTTGAGACAATTCACGACACTATACCCAAGTGTAGAGATGGATCTAAAATTTATAGACTCGGAGCAAGCTTATGATCTTATTATGCAGGGAAAACTAGAACTGGGAGTGGTGACACTGCCTCTCACTGACCCATCGCCACTCAAAGCATTGCATATATGGGAAGATCCGCTGTCCATTGTGGTTGGTCAAGACCACCCTCTAACTAAAATGAAGCAATTAACACTGCACGATTTATCCGCTCACACAGCAATTTTACCAAGCGAAACAACCTTCACGCGAAAGCTCGTAGAAGCATTATTTGAAAAACAAAGCCTTAACGCTAACGTGTCCATCTCAACCAACTATTTAGAGACCATAAAAATGATGGTCTCCATTGGGCTCGGCTGGAGCGTACTCCCGAGTGCAATGATTGACAACGATATCAAAAAACTCATTATTCCCGGTTTTAACGTAAAACGTAGCCTAGGTGTGCTGTACCACCCTGGACACTCACTATCAAATGCAGCCCAAGCCATGTTAACACTGCTTAACAGTCACAAACTGGATTGAGTTTTACAGGCTTACTTACGCCTCGCGCCCCGTTACGCAGACATCCAAATCTTTCAAAATCCCATTATTGATGTTGTAAATCCAACCGTGAACAGACAATTCAGCCCCAGCATCCCATGCATTTCTGACAACACTGGTATTACGAACATTTGCCACCTGTTCGATAACATTAAGCTCGCACATCCTATCCAGTTTTTCGCATTCACTAAGATTTTTAAGCTCTTCGGTATTAAAACGCGCGACATCTTTGATATGACACAACCAATTATCAATCAGACCATGATCTTCGTCTTCCATCGACGCCTTAACGCCACCACAACCATAATGCCCGCAGACAATAATATGCTTAACTTTTAACACCTCAACCGCGTACTGGATAACGGAAAGGCAATTCAGATCAGAATGCACCACAACGTTAGCGATATTACGGTGAACAAAAACTTCACCTGGAGGCAAATTAACAATTTGGTTGGCGGGTACACGACTGTCAGAGCAACCTATCCAAAGGTATTCGGGGTTCTGTTGCTTTGATAAATCTCCAAAGAAATCCGGGCTCTTCTCATGGATATCCCTGGCCCAGGCCATATTATTTTCAAATAAATGCTTTAATTTTTTCAAAGTATCCCTAATCTTCAGTTAACTAGGCAAGGATGGCTGCACCTGCTGAATAGTATTATCGTTCATTGATTCGAATTATAACACTCTGAAAACCCTTGAAAACCACTCCCAACGTTTAGTAACAATCATTTTCAAGTATCTGATCGATATAACGATTACCCAGCCACAACCTTATCCCAGGCGTGTAACCAGCGAACAATCTCAGAAAATGGCTTAGGACGGCAAAACTGAAACCCTTGAAAATTCTGGACACCCACCGCATTTAACCAAGTGATATCCTCTATTTGCTCCACACCCTCAGATATTACCGTCATGCCTAATTCCATTGAAACTTGACAGATTGCGTCCACTAGAATCTTTGATACACGGTCGTTACTTACGCCCTGAGACAATATTTTGTCTAGCTTAATCTCCGTAAAGGGCAATGTACGCAGCTGATCCATATTGGTGTAACCTGTCCCAAAATCATCTAAAGAAAGGGAAAAACCTTTTACGCGGAGACGATTAAAGGTCTCAAGTTTATTAACCCCCTCCAACACTTGGGATTCTGTCACCTCAACAATGAGGTTCTTTAGCTCAAGTCCGTGTTCTATACATTTTTGCTCCAAATAATTTGGTATATTTTTATCCAATAACTGTGAAGGGGAAAGGTTTACTGACAACGTCAGGTTGCGGTTATCCACCATGCTTTTTAACCGCATAAATTGCGGTAATGCTTTCTCAAACAATGTTATAAACAAGTCATTAATCAACCCTGAACTTTCTGCTAACGGTATAAAATCGTTAGGGCAAACCAACCCTTTTGTTGGTAAATCGATTCGGGCAAGGCACTCAAACCCAATTCGCTGATAGCTAGGAAACGCCACTTGAGGCTGAAAATATGGTAAAACGTACCCCCCCTTAATTGCATCAGCAAGCTCTTCCTCTGTTAACGCCTCCCCTTTTCCAAAACTACAATCGCACTGATTACATTGCATTTTCTGAACAGAAAGCGCCAACTCCCACTCCTTAATGGGTTTAGGAACGCAGCCAAGCAGGTTAACTTTATGATTTTTGGCAATATCAACCGCTAACTGAAGCACGCGGGGGTCCATGGCTGAAACAATAACAACACCGCCATCATATTCTGTCTCACCTAACGCCCTAAGCAACTCAATACCGTCCATACCAGGCATATTAAGATCAACAAACACTCCGCTGTAGCGATGAGGATCCAGCCGAACCCTTTTGTACGCTGAAAATGCATCTGCACACGTATCAACCGCCTTTACGCCAAGTTCACCCAATGACTGATCCATGAATTGCCGAATGGCAGACGAATCATCTACAACAAGAACCGAGTTGATCATATGCAAATCTCCCTTTGTCAAAAAAGTATAGCAAGGGACTTACATGCTGGTTATTCATAGTACGAATAAGCTTAGAAACTATAATGATAAAAAGCAGTAAAAAAGAGCCTCAAACAACCATATCATTCAATTATAAATTTACGATCAAACTTCGACATCAGAAGAATTTTTTTGATGTTGGGGTGACAATTAATGATCGATATTGCCGTGTCACCACCTAAAGCTCTACGAATATTAAGCAACATCCCCAACGCAGCAACATCCATATGCTCAGTAGTACTCATATCAATAATATAATTCAGCCCCGGCTTTTCCGGTGTGTAAGTCGCTTTGAAATCATCCATTACATTACAATCAAAACGCCTCGCCATATTAATAGTCAAGTCGTGGTTATCATTTGATAACGTACATTCCAAAGTCATCTGGGCACCCTACAACACACTCGCGTTTTGCTTATGTAATGATTACCTACAGTGTACTAGAGGATATTGGTTGTAAGGATGATTATTCATTGCGGGTTTAGGTTAATAATCTATATATGGGTATAATTTTGTTATTACGGCTCAAGTGATAGGTTATGCCGTCTTAATATTTTCACCCGATACTCTTCTAATGACCATTCTTTTTTCGACAAACGCATAGCAGAGCGGCGCGGTACAACATAACACCACGCATTTACCGTGCGGTTATTGGGTGCGTTAACTCTAACAAGCTGACGGCGATACAGCTCACCCTCAAAACGATCGAGCTTTTTAAGATCCGATGAAGTTACACCCAAACATAACTTCCCTTCTGCTTCGCCTTGTGGGTTTTGTACAACACCTGGGTAATCAGCACCTTTAACTAAGTAACGGCTATAACCCGGCAGAGTTGCATCTTGCATGGTATATTCTTTGCCCGTGACCAATCGCATGATTTGTGACTCTAGCAATGTTCCATAGCAAAATAGATGATCAGACATAATATTCCTGTATTTAGTTTTTTGTGAAAATTATAGATGAAAGTGATAGACAATTCTAAGTCACCGATATTTGAGGGGGACGTAGTTTTAACGCCAATATAGCCCCAACAAAACAGGCGACTGAGGCCATATAGAATGATGCTTCACCGCCGACATCTTCCCACATTACCCCGGCAATATAAGAGCCAATGGCCCCACCTGCGCCAAAACTTAAAGCACTGTAAAATGCTTGGGCCTGCCCGGATGCGCTGGTTGTAAACCGATGTTGCACCCAATCAATGGCAACCGCATGGAATATACCAAAGGTTGCTGCATGACAAATTTGCGTTAACAGCACTATCCATAATTGATCAGGGTAAGCTGCAGTTAAATACCAGCGAATTGCACCAAGGGCTAAGCTCAACGCTAATAGGAAACGTGCGGAAAAGCGCCCCATTAAACGATGCATTACCATAAAAATCAAAATTTCTGCAATAACACCAACAGCCCACAACCAACCAATTGCCAGCTTACTATACCCCTTCGACTCCATAAAAATACTATAAAACGAATAGTATGGGCCATGAGATACTTGCATTAAAAAACACACAATAAAGAAAATTATTACTGGGCCGTTAAGTAACTGTTTCCAGAAGTTAGCCTCAGCTTTTTCCTGTTTTATTTCAACTTTTTGTTCTGTAACAAATAGACTACTAACCCAAATCAAACCCATCATAGAAACTAGATATGTGGGCAACATATCAATCGGGCTTACATCAAATACCCAACCAAACCCCACAACGGTAAATACAAAGCCTACTGAACCCCATAAACGTATGCGACTGTATTCGTGCGCCCGATCTCGCAGGTAGCTAAAGGTAACCACTTCAAATTGAGGAAGGATTGCATTCCAGAAAAAGGTGAATGACGAAACTAAGAAAGCATAACCCCAAAAACCGGGCTTCCAAAAAACAATGGAAAAACACACCGTCGTTAACGCAGCTCCCCAGCGAATAATGGAAATACGTTTCCCGGTTTTATCTGCCAAATACCCCCAGATATTAGGAGCAACGATCCGGGTTCCCATCAATACAGCCATTAACTGGCCTATTTCAATGGGTGAAAACCCTTCTCCTTGTAGATATAAGCCCCAATAGGGCAGCAAAGTTCCAAGAAGACTAAAGTAGAAAAAATAAAACCCCGACAATCGCCAATATGGAACAGTATTGGTATTTGGCGAGGTTTTATCTTCTTGCACTTAATAAAGTCTACTTATTCAGAATCGGGAGCTATTGCGGCGATTACCGGTGTACTAGTTTCTACACCATGATTTTGTGCTCGATGACGAAGTACGTGATCCATTACCACCAAGGCCATCATAGCTTCAGCAATCGGCGTTGCTCTAACACCCACGCAAGGATCATGGCGACCTTTGGTGACGACCTCTACGGGCTCACCTTGCTTATTAATGCTTCTACCAGGAATCATCATGCTAGAGGTTGGCTTTAAGGCAATATGCGCAATCAAATCTTGCCCTGAAGAAATACCACCCAAAATGCCGCCAGCATGATTACTTAAAAAACCTTCTGGTGTCATCTCATCACGGTGTTGCTCTCCGCGCTGATTAACACATTCAAACCCGTCACCAATTTCAACGCCTTTTACCGCATTGATACTCATTAACGCATGAGCAAGCTCCGCATCTAAACGATCAAAAATAGGCTCGCCTAATCCAGGGATCATTCCAGTAGCAACAACCGTCACCTTGGCACCGATTGAACTGCCTTCTTTACGTAACTTATGAATTAATGCTTCCATCTCTGGAACCACGGATGCATCAGGGCTAAAAAATGGGTTGGTTTCAATCACATCCCAATCAATGGTTTTTGGCTTGATGGGGCCAATCTGTGAGACATAACCTTTTACGCTTATACCCTGAGTTTGCTTTAGATATTTTTTGGCAATCGCTCCTGCGGCAACGCGCATTGCTGTTTCACGAGCAGACGAACGGCCACCACCACGATAATCACGAATACCGTATTTATGCTCGTAGGTATAGTCCGCATGGCCGGGACGAAAGGTATTCATGATTTCAGAATAGTCTTTCGACTTTTGATTGGTATTTTTGATCAACAAGCCAATAGGAGTACCGGTTGTTTTACCTTCAAATACTCCCGACAGAATCTGGACTTGATCCGGCTCTTTACGCTGAGTAGAAAATTTTGAAGTGCCAGGTTTGCGGCGATCCAAGTCACCTTGTAAATCGGCCTCACATATTTCCAGCCCAGGAGGACAGCCATCAACGATACAGCCTAATGCTTCGCCATGGCTTTCACCAAATGTGGTAATTCGAAAAAGTTGCCCGAAGCTGTTTCCTGCCATAGTGATTGCTAGCCTTAACTAAAATGTCTTTGAAATATCGGTAAAATATAGGTTTGAGGTGCGCATTATACCCAGTGGACGCTATTCCACCAAATCTGCTTGATGATGATCAATCTGCTCTTTGGTCAATAAAAACACCCCGTGGCCACCGCGCTCAAACTCTAACCAGGTAAATGGCACGTTAGGGTAGGCTTCTTCTAACGCTTCCCAAGAATTACCCACTTCTATTACCGCGATGCCGCCAGGATTTAAGTGTCGGGATAGTTCTGCCAACATTTTACGGACAAGATCAAGGCCATCAATGCCTGCTTCTAATGCCATACGAGGTTCATGATGATATTCATCCGGTAACGCGTCCATATCCGGAACATCAACATAGGGAGGGTTACTGATAATAATATCGTAACTTCTACCTTCTAGCGCCTCAAACAGATCCGAATAAACAAGGTTAACCTGGCCATCTAACCCATGCATCGCAACATTGCTTTCTGCGACATCTAGAGCATCTTCGCTGAGATCGGTACAATCGACCACCGCATTGGGGAATGCCGTTGCTGCTGCAATGCCTATACAAGCACTGCCTGTGCACATATCGAGTATGTTTTCGACATTATCCGTCTCTATCCACGGCTCAAAGTGATTTTCAATAAGCTCGCCAATCGGTGATCGAGGTATAAGTACTCGCTGATCAACTTGAAACGGTAATCCGCAAAACCAAGAGATGCCAGTAATATACGCCGCTGGCTTTCGATCCAGCAGACGCTCTTTGACCAATTCCAGAACAATATGCTTTTCTGTAGTGGTCATACGACAATCTTTTACCGAAGGATCAACATCCCAAGGCAGATTTAGCCCATGCAGAACCAACGCAACGGCTTCATCCCACGGATCATCAAAACCATGGCCCAGTGAAACCTCTGCTTGATTGAGACGACTCACAGTCCACCGCAAAAAATCACGTATGGTATGAAGGTCGCTCAGCAACTCTTCGACATTATCAAGCTGATCAACCACGGCTTGACCGCAGGATAATTGAATAGATTCCACACGCACCTCTCTCTATGCACCGACGTAAGTTAGCATTAACATAACGGGCTACTTATAGGGAAATAACGAGCATCTTTCAAGTGTTGGTTGGTTTGAATGCAAAAAACTAACGTTTTAGGCGCCGTATTCGCGTTCGGGCTTTGATTTGGGCTCGACAGCGCCTATGTTTTTGACCTAATGCGAGATTTGAACAGGATAAGTTGGGGGTTGATACGTTTGGTGTGGAGAAGCTTATATCGGAAAGGTTGATATCGAAAAATGTCATTCGGAGGTCTAGTTGACTTGCTGTGTCAGCCATGAGTAACGCCCTGATGAGGATTGAGGAAAACGAAGCATACTGAACAACGATCAAAAATCGAACGATTATTTTGCTATTAGTAACCTTCTATCTATACCCGACGCCTGCTTCATCCCATAAATCAACCATTAACAACCTTCATTCAAGTGACACTAACGGTTGCGTGACTGCCCGGCCACTCTATAATCTATGCATAACCGCTTATGACCGCTAAAATGTGCGCGCGAGAAACACCAACCTCACACGATTTGGTCAAAAATAGTTGTATAGATAGTTACATTGATAGTTCAGCTGTTGTTCCACTGAACGGCACATATTAAGTCAAATAAAGGAAATGGGTAAATTGATGAAATTGACACTAACCGACGCAGAAACTCAGCCAATCCTCACAGATCTAGCTGATTCCAACGCAAAATTTTCAGCAGCTTACCCTGGGGACTCTTCAGACCGTCAGCAAGTTCACACCGTATACGGTGGTGCAAACTTATTTAAAGCAGGCTCTGCTCAAAAGCTAGGCGGCATTGCCCTTCGTAACCTTGATACATATGCTCCTAATTTTTGTGCTCTTGCAAAGGTTATTGGTTTTCCTGGTGCAGAAACACTGCCCTCTTCTGATGCTGAGATTGCAATCTTGGGTGCTGCTTGTGCCGAAGACTCAGAGAAGATGAAAAGTCTTAACACTCCTGCTTGGTTAGCGCATACCGTTTACGAGCGAATTACCGCCAAGCTAAAGAATGAGCCTATCGAAGACAACCGTATCGATTTTGAAGATGGATATGGCAACCGCCCTGATGATGAAGAAGATGCTGATGCGGTTCGCTGTGCAGAAGAAGTTGCGAAAGGTATTGAAGAAGGTAACTTGCCTCCATTTATTGGTATCCGTATTAAAACCTTCTCCGAAGAATGTCGTCAACGCTCTGTTCGCACCCTTGACCTATTCTTAACGCGTTTGGCAGAAGTTAACGGTGCAAAGCTACCGAACAACTTTATCATCACTCTTCCGAAAGTGACGCATCCTGAGCAAGTCACCGCACTAACTAAGTTACTGGATGTATTGGAAGAAAAGTGTGGGTACGAAAAGAACTCTCTTAAGCTAGAAATTATGATTGAAACCACACAATCCATCATTGATGAAGTTGGCGACAATCAGGTTTACAGCTTAGTGAAAGCAGCAAACGGTCGTTGCCGTTCTGCTATTTTTGGTACTTACGACTACACGGCAACCTGTAACATCACTGCTGCTTTCCAAACACATACACACCCTGCTTGTGATTTTGCCCGCCACGTTATTCAAGTATCATTGGCAGGAACCGGCATTACATTAAGTGATGGTGCTACAACAACAATGCCAATCGGCCCTCACCGTGCAACAGCAGATAAGCCATTAACTAACGAGCAAACATTAGAAAACACACGTGTTGTTCACTCTGCATGGAAACTACATTTTGATAATGTTCGCCACTCATTGGCTCACGCATATTATCAAGGTTGGGATCTTAACCCTGCTCAGCTACCCATTCGTTATGCTGCGGTTTACAGCTATTTCTTAGAAGGTCTTCCTGATGCGTCTAAGCGTTTGTCCGCTTTTATTAACAAAGCAGCACAAGCTACACTTGTTGGAAACACCTTTGACGATGCAGCAACAGGCCAGGGTCTATTAAACTTCTTTCTACGTGGTATTGCTTGTGGCGCAATCACTGAAGAAGAAGCAACATCCACTGGTATTACAATGGACGAATTACGCTCTCGTTCTTTTGTAAACATCGTTGCTAACCGCACAAAATAATTGCTGAGGACTTAAATCATGGCATCAGCTTTAGAACAAGCAAAAGCGTTATTGGATATTGCCAATGGCGCTCTCGATACTGCGTTAAGCTATTTAAAAGCACAAACGTTAGTAAACGGAAAAGTATCCACTGAAAAGTTAGACGACCATCAACTTGCCGGTTATGAAGCATCTTATTGTGCAGCCGAGTTATCTGCCGCCAGTGTTATGTTGGATTATCATGCACAGATTAGCGATCAAAAAGGTGACGCTAACGCAAAAACTGAAGAGCTTATAACCCTTCAGTTTGCGGCGGAAACTTTGCAAAATTGTCGCACTCGTTTTAGCGCTCGTCGCGCTGACTTTGGTTTTGATCGTGCGGCATTGGCAACAACCGTTGATTCCGATGACGTTGATACATTTATCAATGAGCATTTATCTGCTGCCAATATGGTGGCTCTTGGTAAGCGTGTATTAGCCCACGACGGTAACGTTGGCGACCACATGCTTGATGAAGAAAAAACGATGATGCAAGACAGCTTCAAGCAATTTGCTGAAGATGTTGTTATGCCTCTTGCTGAGGAAATTCACACAAAAGATCTTATCATTCCTGATGAAATCCTTAAGCCTTTGGTTGAGCTTGGCTGTTTTGGTTTATCTGTACCTATGCAGTACGGTGGCATCCAGCCAGATGAGCAAGAAGATAACCTCGGCATGATCGTGGTTACTGAAGAGCTTTCTCGAGGTTCTTTAGGTGGCGCGGGTAGTTTAATTACTCGTCCAGAGATTTTGTCCCGTGCGCTTCTTAAAGGCGGAACGGAAGCACAGAAGCAACATTGGTTGCCTAAACTAGCCGTTGCTGAGCCGTTGTGTGCTGTTGCCGTTACTGAGCCAAACTTTGGATCTGACGTTGCAAAGATGGCGTTAAAAGCCACTAAAACCGATGGTGGTTGGATTCTTAACGGTGAAAAAACCTGGTGTACGTTTGCAGGTAAAGCTGGCGTATTAATGACATTGGCTCGCACCGACTCTGACCCGAAAGCCGGACACCGTGGATTAACCATGTTCTTGGTTGAAAAAGATGCGACCGATGGCCATGAATTCAAATATGTTCAAAAAGAAGGTGGCACCTTAACCGGAAAAGCAATTCCAACTATCGGCTATAGAGGAATGCATTCCTACACCGTATTTTATGACAATATGTTTGTTCCTGACAGTCATGTCATTGGTGAAGAAGGTGGGGTTGGCAAAGGTTTCTATTATGCGATGGCGGGTTTTGCTGGCGGCCGTATACAAACTGCCGCTCGTGCTACTGGCGTCATGCAAGCTGCATTTGAGAAAGCACTTTCTTACTCTCAAGAACGTGTTGTGTTTGATAAGCCGATTGCTGATTACCAATTAACACTTTTCAAGATCGCTCGTATGGCGATGTTGCTTTCTGTTTCTCGTCAATTCACCTATCACGTTGCTCGTTTGATGGATGAAGGTAAGGGACAAATGGAAGCTAGCCTTGTTAAGTTATATTCCTGTAAATCTTCTGAGTGGTTATGCCGCGAAGCCATGCAAATTCATGGCGGTATGGGTTATGCCGAAGAGAGTGCTGTGAGCCGATACTTTATCGATTCTCGTGTGCTATCTATCTTTGAAGGTGCGGAAGAGACGTTGGCCATTAAGGTTATTGCTCGTGCGCTTGTTGAGGGTGCTGAGTAAAGCAGCATACCTTTAGCGGATCCCAGGGTTCGCTCAGTGTTTGACTTACAGTATTCAGAAACCGCAGTAAATACATCCGTGTAAGCTTTCTTCGGCGTCCGTGCCTCAGAAATTTCTGAATACTGTAAGTCAAACACTGTGCTTATAGCGTAATTTATAGATCATTTGAATAGCCAATTATATAACCATCATATTTTTTAATATTCTCCAAGAATGGAACACAAAAACCATGACAATTAAGTTCGAAGCACAACAAGAGATAGCCCCAAATGCTGAAGCCACGTTAGACAATGTGCGCCACCCGCAATACGGTCGTTTCTTAGAAGAATATGTACCTGGTCAGGTTTTTGTTCATCCACGAGGATATACCTTTACTCAAGCACAAATTGACAATTTCTCTCGCACCTTTATGCAATGCAACCCTCTACACCTCGACCTTGAGTATGCCAAGGTTCACGGTTTTGATGGCATTCCTGCGTCGTCTCAAATGGTGTTTAACGTTATTTTGTCTTTGGGCGTTCAAAACGATTCTGAAAAAGTTATCGCTAACTTGGGTTATTACGATGCGCAATTTTTAGCCCCTGTTTATGCTGGCGATACTATTCGCGCTATGACCAAGGTAATTGACCGAAAAGAACGTGGCGCTGACAAACCCGGTATTGCAACGATTCGTACTTTGGGTGTTAACCAGAACGATGTAGTGGTACTTCAATATGAAAGAAAGTTAATGGTTGCTTATCGTGGTGATCGCTTGCCAACAACGCCACTTCCTAAAGGAGAGGCTCCTGAATTTCCTTGGCAGGAAGATGCTTCTGTTGCATTACCCAATGGTTTAGCAACTGCACTACGTGACGTTCCTGCAAGTGTGACAGGTTGGAATACCTATGCAGAAGACTTTTCTGCTGGTGACATCATTGTCCACAACAATGGCCGCACCATTACTGAAGAACACTTCGCCCTCACCTACCAAGTCGGCAACACACACCCCCTTCACTACGATCAAGTGTTTAGCCAAAGCTTGAGCGGTAAAATGAGTGGTAATCCCATTGTTTATGGTGGATTGGTTTTTGCTTGGTTAGAAGGAATAGCCAGTCGTGACATTACAGAAAATACAGTTTGGGAGCTTGGTTTTACTGAGGGCTATCATACACAACCTGCTATCGCTGGTGACACGGTATCGTCGCTTTCTCGCATATTAAAAGTTGAAGATGCTCCTGCTGAATTGACCGATGTGGCAAGCATCATCACTATTCAATTTATTGGTGTTAAAAACATTACCGCTGCTGCTGCTCTAGAAAAACACGGTACCGATTTATTTATCAAAGAGAACAGCAAAAAAGCCCTTGGCAAAGAAAAAATTACCGATAAGATTTTTGAAATTGAACGCCGCCTTATCATTAAAAAACGTCAAGCATAACTGGATACCACTAGGACTAACACGATGACCGAACCTCAAAAACATCAGATTACTGATAAAGA
>MAAC01017902.1_pt1 | contig 27715 bp, 26 predicted proteins | sample 1115981 | NCBI WGS metagenome assembly MAAC01 (sample SAMN04961126, study PRJNA320927) | seawater metagenome | isolation source: sample BD02T64 sea water enriched with oil for 64 days | place: USA:Gulf of Mexico | collected 2013-07-27
GTCATGAGACACGGAAAAAAAGTAAATCATTTAGGAAGAAAAACAGCGCATAGAAAAGCAATGCTTGCAAATATGGCTTGTTCCCTAATTGAACATAAAAGAATAAATACTACAGTTGCTAAAGCTAAAGCTTTAAAGGGATTTGTTGAGCCTTTAATAACGAAATCTAAAGAAGATACTACACACAATCGTCGTATCGTTTTTAGCAGACTTCGTCAAAAAGAGGCAGTAACAGAGCTTTTTAAAGATGTTGCAGTAAAAATTGGTGATCGTCCGGGAGGATATACTCGTATTATTAAATTGGGTAATCGTTTAGGAGATAATGCAGATATGGCAATGATCGAGTTAGTAGACTATAATGAGATTTACAATGCTGGGAAAGCTACTAAAAAGAAATCAACACGTCGTGGTCGTCGTGGTGGTGCAAAAGAAGTAGCTGCTCCTGTAACTCCAACAGAGGCAACAAAAGAAGAAGAATAAATGAAGATTTATTTTTAAAATAAAAAAGGGATAAGCTATTCGAGTTTATCCCTTTTTTTATACAATAAAAGGAATGTTTAAAAGAACTAAATAAGAAATTATATTAGGTTCAACTTTTAAAGTATTTTTGCAAAAAAAAATGAATTTAATTTGAAATATCTATATCAAAATATTTGTTTTTAAAACCATTATAAATATTCCAATTGACAAATTTTAAAATATATTAAAGCCATATGAAATATCAAAATAGGAAAAAGGCATTAATTTTACTTGCAGATGGCACCATTTTTCATGGAAAAGCAGTAGGAGGTAAAGAAGGATCTGCTTTTGGAGAAGCATGTTTTAATACAGGAATGACAGGCTATCAAGAAATTTTCACAGATCCATCATATTATGGTCAGTTAATGGTAACCACCAATGCTCATATTGGTAATTATGGTATTGCTGAAAATGATGTTGAATCTGATTCTATTAAAATCTCAGGGTTAATTTGTAGAAATTTCAGTTATAATTATTCAAGAACAGCTGCAAATGATTCTCTGGAATCTTTTATAGAGAAAAACAATTTGTTGGCTATTAGCGATGTAGACACTAGAGCTTTGGTAGCTTATATTCGTGATAATGGAGCTATGAATGCTGTTATTACAACCGAAGTTGATCGTATTGATGAGCTAAAGAAACAACTGGCAGAAATACCCAATATGAAAGGTATGGAACTGGCATCAAAAGTTTCAACTAAAGAACCTTATTGCTTCGGAGACTCAAATGCAACCTATAAAGTTTCAGCTTTAGATATAGGTATTAAAAAGAACATTTTAAATAACCTGTCTCAAAGAGATTGCTATATAAAAGTGTTTCCTTATAATGCAACTTTCGAAGATTTACAGTCTTTTAATCCAGATGGTTATTTTCTTTCTAATGGTCCAGGTGATCCAGAGCCATTAGTACAAGCTATAAAAACTACTCAAGAAGCGTTAGCTACTGGTAAACCATTATTTGGAATTTGTTTAGGGCATCAAGTATTAGCATTGGCAAATGGAATTTCCACCTATAAAATGCATAATGGACATCGTGGAATAAATCACCCCATAAAGAATTTATTAACTGGAAAAGGTGAAATCACTTCTCAAAATCACGGTTTTGCTATCAGTAGGGAAGATACTGAGCAAAATGAAAATATAGAAATCACTCATGTTCATTTAAATGATCATACGGTAGCAGGTATTCGAATAAAAAACAAACCGGTATTTTCGGTTCAATATCATCCAGAAGCAAGTCCCGGACCTCATGATGCCTCTTATCTTTTTGATGAATTTATTGATCACATTAAAAAACATAAATTATAATCCGCATGAGCATAATTATAGATATTCTAGCAAGACAAATATTTGATTCCCGAGGGAACCCAACTATAGAAGTAGACGTCATTACTGAAAATGGATTTTTAGGACGTGCTGCAGTACCGTCTGGGGCTTCAACAGGAGAACATGAAGCTGTAGAATTACGTGATGGAGGTGGTGAATATATGGGGAAAGGAGTGATGCAAGCCATAGAGAATGTAAATGGGAAAATTGCTGAAACCCTTTTGGGAGTTTCTGTTTTTGAACAGGAAGAGATTGATAAAATAATGATAGATTTAGACGGGACACCTAATAAGTCTGTTTTAGGAGCTAATGCAATTTTAGGGGTTTCTTTAGCAGCTGCTCATGCAGCTTCAAACGAATTAGGAATGCCTTTGTATCGTTATGTAGGTGGCGTTAGTGCTAAAACACTTCCGGTACCCATGATGAATATCATTAATGGAGGTTCACATAGTGATGCACCAATAGCTTTTCAGGAGTTTATGATTGTACCTGTAAAAGCTAAAAATTTTACAGAAGCCATGAAAATGGGAAGTGAAATTTTTCATCACCTCAAAAAAGTATTACACGATAGAGGATTGAGCACTGCAGTAGGAGATGAAGGAGGATTTGCTCCAACACTTGCAGGAACCGAAGATGCTTTAGAAACAATTGCTAATGCCGTTAAAAATGCAGGATATGCCTTGGACGACGAAATCATGATTGCATTAGATTGTGCAGCTGCTGAGTTTTATGTGAACGGTAAATATGATTACACTAAATTTGAAGGTGATTCCGGTAAAATAAGAAGCTCTAAAGAACAAGCCGAATATCTTGCCGAATTAGCTAAAAACTATCCTATCATTTCGATTGAAGATGGTATGGATGAAAATGATTGGGAAGGTTGGAAATATCTTACTGAATTGATAGGTGATAAAACTCAATTGGTTGGGGATGATTTGTTTGTGACCAATGTAGAGCGTTTGTCTAGAGGTATTGATGAAGGAATTGCTAATTCAATTCTTATAAAAGTAAATCAGATAGGAACCTTAACTGAAACAATAGCTGCGGTTAATATGGCTCATAATGCTGGGTATACATCAGTGATGTCTCACCGATCTGGAGAAACTGAAGATAATACGATTGCAGATTTAGCAGTGGCACTTAACTGTGGACAGATTAAAACAGGTTCAATGTCTCGTAGTGACCGAATGTCAAAATACAATCAGTTATTGCGTATTGAAGAACAACTTGGTGATGTTGCTTATTATCCTCAAAATAAAGCTTTCAAAATCTAAATTATACCTTATTTAATTTTTTATAAAAAGGCCAAATGCAACTTAGTATTTGGCCTTTTTTTTACTGACAATTGTCATATAATATATATTATCTGAGCAGTATCTTTAGGTGTTGAAAAATGGGAAAGAAAAACTATGAATTTGTCACAATCAACGGGTTTGTAATTTTATTTAAAAGAATATTCTGTTGCAATAAAATCCATGGATTTTATTGTCGCAAATATTAATAATTGGTTTTGAAAGCGGTTTGTAGAATCGTATAGGCCGCTTTCTTTTTATTCCTTTTTCTCACACGAAAAATGATGGATTTTTCTTAAATTAGCATTCTCTCAGTAATTAATATAAAACACAAAATAAATGTCAAGATTTGCCACTATCGAAATCGACGGTAAGAAGTATGAATTCCCAATAATAGAAGGGACGGAAAATGAATTAGCCATAGATATTAAAACCCTTAGGGGGGTTACAGGTGGTGTAACTACTATAGATCCAGGATATAAAAATACAGGTTCTTGCGAAAGTGCTATCACCTTTTTAAATGGTGAAAAAGGTATTTTACAATACAGAGGTTATTCCATTGAAGAATTGGCCGAAAAAGCTAACTTTTTAGAAGTAGCTTTCTTACTTATTTTTGGAGAATTACCTACTGAAGAACAATTAGATAAATTTCATTCCGATATAAAAGAGCAATCTCATGTAGATGAAGATGTTAAAAAAATATTAGATGGCTTTCCAAAAACAGCACATCCTATGGGTGTATTGTCATCTCTAACCAGTGCCTTGGTTGCTTTTAACCCTTCTTCGGTTAATGTAGATTCAGAAGAAGAAATGTACAATGCCATTGTACGTATTTTAGGAAAGTTTCCAGTATTAACTGCCTGGGCTTTCAGAAAACAAGCAGGACTACCTTTGGATTATGGAGATAATTCTTTGGGTTATGTAGAAAACTTCATAAAAATGATGTTTAAAAAACCTTCAGAGGAATATGTTTCTAACCCGGTAATTGTAGATTCTTTAGATAAATTATTAATCCTACATGCTGATCATGAGCAAAATTGTTCTACGTCTACAGTGAGAATAGTAGGGTCATCTAATGCAGGTTTATTTGTTTCGATATCAGCAGGAATTAACGCTTTATGGGGGCCACTTCACGGAGGGGCCAATCAAGCGGTTATCGAAATGCTAGAAGCGATTAAAGAAGATGGTGGAGATACTAAAAAATATATGGCGAAGGCGAAAGATAAAGAAGATCCTTTTAGATTGATGGGTTTTGGACATAGGGTTTATAAAAATTTTGATCCTCGTGCTAAAATTATTAAAGTTGCAGCAGACGAAGTACTGGAAGCTTTAGGAGTTGAAGATCCTATTTTAGATATCGCAAAAGGATTGGAAAAAGAAGCATTGGAAGATCGATATTTTGTAGATAGAAAATTATATCCTAACGTAGATTTTTACTCAGGGATTATTTACAGATCTTTAGGGATACCTACTGAGATGTTTACGCCAATGTTTGCCTTAGGTAGATTGCCAGGATGGATTGCGCAATGGAGAGAAATGCGTTTACGTAAAGAACCTATTGGTAGACCAAGACAGGTATATATTGGGGAAACCCTACGTCCATTTAAGAAAGTGGAAGATAGATAAATAAAAAATATAAAGCTAAAAAGCGTGTTCTTTAAAGAGTTCACGCTTTTTTTAATATAGAGAGTGATGAAAAAGACAATCAAAATTATTAAAAACAGATCGGATATAGGTGCAGGAACTCGTGGTTCTGATATGGGAATTGATGCCATAGAGATTGCTGCAATTGTACAAGAAAATAATTTTTTTAATCGTTTTGATTTTGAAGATGTAGCAACCGAAAACGAATCTATTTATAATAAGGTTACTAATTCATTCGGAAAACGAATTAAAAGTGTTCATGATCAATGTAATCGTTTGAGTGATGCAGTACAAAGAAATTTAAATGACGATAAATTCCCGATAGTAATTTCTGGGGATCATTCATCAGCTTTAGGAACCATTTCCGGTATTAAGGCGGCAAATCCACACCAACGATTGGGAGTGGTTTGGATCGATGCCCATGCCGATATTCATTCGCCCTATACATCTCCTTCTGGGAATATTCACGGAATGCCTTTAGCGGCAGCCATGGCAGAAGACAACATGGATTGTAAAATCAATACGGTGTCTTCTGAAACTCAAAAATATTGGGAAGCCATGAAGAATATAGGTGTTGAAGGTGTAAAAGTAAAAGCCGAAGATGTAGTGTATTTTGGAGTACGAGATACCGAAGAACCCGAAGACCTGCAAATAGAAAAGCTAGGGATAAAAAACTACATGGTACAAGAAGTACGGTATAGAGGTTTAGCCGTTTGTGTACAAAAAGCTTTAGAAAGATTAACCCATTGTGATCAAATTTATATCTCTTTTGATGTGGATAGTATGGATTGTGATTTAATCTCATACGGTACAGGAACTCCTGTTGCTAAGGGATTTGATCAATATGAAATTATTGAAATTATCAAGCAGATCATCGCTTCTCAGAAAGTAGCAGCTTTAGAGTTTGTAGAGGTCAACCCCTTACTAGATCTTAAAGGGAATAAAATGGCCGAAACCGCTTTTGAGGTTTTGGATGAAGTAACTAAAAGTTTGGTGTAAAGCCTGTTTCCTTTTTTTATTAATAATCCAACAAGCGTCTATGGTAATTTATTTGCCCAAGATGATAGGTCAAATGCGTAGCTAAATGTACTAAAAAAAACTCGGTACGCATTGGTGTATCTTTAAAAATAACCTTTGGATAATCTTTTTGTAGGTATTCAGTACTTACCTTAGTAAGTGTGTCTTTTGTCATTAAAATAGTAGCCTCAATTTGTTGTACTAATTTTGCTCTAGGAACGTCTTTTAAAGAAAACTCCAAATCTCGTTGCCGTACATAACCTGTGTTTCCTATAACAGCACCCACAAAAGCATTTAAATTTCCAACAATATGCAAAACTAAATTTCCTGCAGAATTGTTAATCGTTTTTTCTAAAAGCCAAATATTTTCCTCGGTTGTATAGGCTTCTAATTCTGTTTTTAATTTCGAAAGGTCTCTAACAAATAATTGACTTAAGGTATCTTGTAACATATAAAATTGATTTTTAGTTTATTTTCAAAAGACTAAAGTTCGGGTTTATTTGAATATCATCAAACAGATAAAATTAAAACCATATTTTTGGGTCTAATAAATTTATAGAATGAAACAAATAACCAACAGTCTATTAATGATTCGTCCTGTGGCATATAGGATGAATGAACAAACCGCTGTAAATAATTATTTTCAGGAAGAATTAAATTTGACTAATGCTGAAATTACTATTAAAGCGCAAAACGAATTCGATGCTTTTGTAGAAAAACTTCGAGAAATTGGGGTAAAGGTAATTGTTATAGACGATAAGATAGAAATGGATACACCAGATTCTATATTTCCCAATAATTGGGTGAGTTTTCATGAAAATGGCGATGTTGCATTATATCCCATGTTTGCAGAAAATAGACGTAGAGAACGACGGGAAGATGTGTTACTACGTTTAGAGGAGGAGGGGTTTGTTATTGAACAACTTATAGATTACAGCACTGCCGAAGAGGAAGAATTGTTCCTAGAGGGTACTGGAAGTTTGTTACTAGATCGCATAAACCGAAAAGCATATTGTGCCTTATCACCTCGTGCAGATGAAGATTTAATAATCGAGTTTTGTGAAGACTTTGAATATACACCTGTAATTTTTACAGCCAATCAGACTGTAAATGGAGAGCGATTACCCATTTATCATACCAATGTATTAATGGCGCTAGGAGAAAATATTGCAATTGTTTGTTTAAATACAATCGACAGTAAGTCTGAAAAGAAAATGATTATTAAAAACCTAAAAGAGGATGGAAAAGAAATTATAAATATTTCCGAATCTCAAATGCAACATTTTGCAGGGAATATGTTACAAGTTAGTAGTGATAAGGGTCAAAAATTTATGGTCATGAGTTCTGCTGCGTTCCATAGTTTAGCACCAGATCAAATTGCAGCCATAGAAAAGCATAGCTCTATAATTCATAGTGATTTAACAACCATTGAGACCTGTGGAGGTGGGAGTGCACGTTGCATGATGGCAGAGGTGTTTCTGCCTTCTCGATAATATTCTGACCTCAAAAACTAGGAATTCAGAATTACTCGAAACCTAATTTATTTTCAAGAAGCGAGTCAATGAGATATTTAAGCTGCTTTTTCTCAATAATTTTATGGTCGGATCTTATAAAATCATCATATTTCAATCATCTTGTTTCTTTTAGCGCAGCGGTCTTTTATCTTTATATTAAATAGAAATTGTTTTAAGAATATTTAATACAGCCACTATAATATATTCTACTCCAATAGCAATTACAATAAAACCAACGATTCTTGAAATCGCATTAATTCCTGAAGCTCCTAAAAATTTAGTGATTAGAAAAGAACTTCTTAAGATGATATAAGTTAAAAAACCAACAAAGATGATGGCAGCATTGAGAATTAAAATGTCTTGGGTTATTAAATATTCTTGACTGAAAGTAATTAATAAAGAAATCGATCCAGGACCTGCTAACATGGGTATGGCTAAAGGAGTAAGTGAAAATTTTTCGCGGGTACTCAAGTCTTTTCTAACCCTTTTGTTTTTCATGCCCTTATGTTTTGAAAATTCACCTTTCAATAGAGCAAATCCAGAGGTAGCAATAATTAATCCTCCTGCAATACGAAGAGCGTTTAAACTTATCCCGAAAAAATTAAGCAAATAAGTGCCCGCAAAAAATGAGATTACGAGAATTACGATAATATTAATAGCGGTTAATAAAGCTGTGTTATTCCGTTCTTTCACACTTTCTTCACTAGTTAGCCCAACAAAAACTGGAACGGTACCCAAGGGATTAATTATTGAAAATAAAGAAGCAAATGCAAATAAAAATAATTCCATTGTTTTTTCTGCAAATAAAGAAGTCATAGGAGATTTTTAGGTTAGGATATTGTTATCCTATTGTTTTTAAATGGTTAATTTAAAGCTTGATTTTCTTATAAAATGGAAACCTAAAATCTACTATCTTTGCAATCTTAAAATATAACCAATGACGCTTCAGAAAACGCTGGAAATACAAATAAAAAAAGCCATACATACCTTGTATCAGGCCGATTTAGAAACGGTAGAATTTCAGGCTACCCGCAAAGATTTTGAAGGTGATATTACTGTGGTTGTTTTCCCGATGTTAAGAGTGGTAAAAGGAAATCCGGTACAAATAGGGGAGGCCATTGGGAATTATTTGATGGAACAAGTAGAAGAGGTTTCTAAATTTAATGTGGTAAAAGGCTTTTTGAACTTGGTGTTAAGTGATGCCTATTTCCTTAACTTTTTTAATGAAGTTGAAGATTTTTCAAACTTCGGAAAAGTAACGGACAATAAAGAAACCATTATGGTGGAATACTCTTCACCCAACACAAACAAACCCCTTCATTTAGGTCATGTACGTAATATATTATTAGGATATTCAGTAGCTGAAATATTAAAAGCTGCGGGTAATACATCTTATAAAACTCAAATTATCAACGACAGAGGGATTCATATTTGTAAAAGTATGTTAGCCTGGAAGACTTTTGGTAATGGAGAAACCCCAGAGAGTACAGGACTAAAAGGCGATAAGTTAGTTGGTAATTATTATGTGAAGTTTGATCAGGAATATAAAAAAGAAATTGCCAAACTAATTTCAGAAGGGATCCCTGAAAAAGAAGCAAAATTAAAAGCTCCATCTCTAATAGCAGCCCAAAAAATGTTATTAAAATGGGAAGCTGGAGATGAAGAAACTGTTGCACTTTGGAAAACGATGAACGCATGGGTTTATAAAGGCTTCGATAAAACCTATGATTCTTTAGGGGTGAATTTTGATACTTTGTATTATGAGAGTAATACGTACTTGCTGGGTAAGGAAGTTATAAAAGAAGGGGTATCTAAAAATGTGTTTTTCCAAAAAGAAGATGGTTCTATTTGGTGCGATTTAACCGAAGATGGATTGGATGAAAAGATTGTACAACGTAGTGATGGTACTGCGGTGTATATGACCCAAGATATAGGTACTGCTATTCAGCGTGTAAAGGATTATACAGATATTACTGGAATGATTTATACCGTAGGAAATGAGCAAGATTATCATTTTAAGGTCTTGTTTTTAATTCTAAAAAAACTGGGGTATCATTGGGCAGAACATCTGTATCATTTAAGTTATGGAATGGTAGACCTCCCTTCAGGGAAAATGAAATCTAGAGAGGGAACTGTTGTGGATGCTGATGATTTGATAGCCGACATGGCAGCTACTGCCAAAAAGATAAGTGAGGAGCTAGGAAAGATTGATGATTTTTCAGAAAAAGAAAAAGAGGACTTATATCAAACTATTGGGATAGGAGCTTTAAAGTATTATATTTTAAAAGTAGATCCAAAAAAACGAATTCTATTTAACCCTGAAGAAAGTGTAGATTTTCAGGGCAATACAGGTCCGTTTATACAATATACTTATGCTCGTATTCAATCCATTTTGCGAAAAGCAAATACAATAAAATCTGTCATTCAGAACGAAGTAGAACGAAGTGAAGAATCTCTACATCCTAAAGAAAAAGAATTGATAAAACAATTTCAATTATTCCCTGAAATAATTCAGCAAGCTGCGGCACAATATAGCCCTGCATTGATTGCAAATTACACCTATGAATTGGTAAAGGCGTTCAATTCCTTTTACCAAAACGTATCTATATTAGGAGCTGATAATGATTCTGAGAAAAACTTTAGAGTTCAACTTTCTCAGGCGGTTTCTGATGTGATAAAAACTGCTTTTGGCTTATTGGGAATTCAGGTTCCTGAAAGAATGTAATTTTGTTATTTACTTCTTTTTATTTCTAAGGATAAGCCATAAAGCGACTCCTATGGAAACTGCTGCTCCTGAAAATATAGATACTAAAATGGCTACTGACATCTTTTTGTTTTTTTAATTATTATAAAGCGCTTTACCTTTTTCTTCATACTTATCTCCCGACACCCAAAATGGAGTATTAGGATCGTTTGCAATATTTCTTCCTGAAAGCACATACGCTTGAAAAAACTTCAGTAAATAATCATAATCTAAGGTAATTGCTTCATCACCAGGTTGATGGTAGTATTTAGTAACCTCTCCATCAAATGAGGTAAATCCCATGGAGAAAGTAGGAGCAGGGATGCCTTTTTTTGCAAAATGTACATTATCACTTCGCTCAAAAAGACCTTGTTCTGGTGCAGGATCATCAATCGCTGTAAGTCCAAATGCAATCGCAGCATCTTTAATGTTTTTTGAAGCTGTGGTTCTTTCAAGTCCAATAATAGTAGCTAAAGAAGTGTCGTTATAACCTCCATTATCACTATTAAAACAATACACCATTTGATGAAGAGGTAAAACTGGATTTTCAACATAAAACTCACTTCCCAATAATCCCTTTTCTTCACCTGTAAATAAGATAAACAGAGCAGAACGTTTTGTTGGGTACTTTGCTAAATTTTCAGCCATACTCAATACGGTTGTAGTGCCTACTGCATTGTCTCGAGCACCATTGTATATGGTGTCTCCAGTTTTATCTGCTGTTCCTATACCTACGTGATCGTAATGAGCGGAATAAATAATATATTCATTTTTTAGTTGGGGGTCGCTACCTTCCACCACACCTATTACATTTTGAGAAATAACTGGTGTCGTTATTTCAGCGGACATCATTAGGGAAATTGGAACTTCATTTATAGATTCTAAATCGGTTCCTATATTACCGTCTTCATCCAAAACCCAAGTATATACAAAATTGCTTTCTTTCTTTTCTGAATCTTCTTTAGTTGCGACTATTATTTTATCGGCATTAAAATTATGATCGATATATCCCCATGTTTGCTCATTGGTGTTAATTAATTCAATAATACCCAAAACCTTATGTTGTTTTGCCAATTCAATTTTTTCTTTTCTCATTCTAAAAGCTGTTCTTACATCTTGATTTTCGGAGTTTCCTGCTTTAATAATAATTATTTTATTGCTAAGCTCTTTTCCTTTATAATCACTTTCTAATCCAAATCCTAAATGGATAGCATTCCCATTAAAATCTATTGGATTTGCTTTTAATATTGCTAATTTCTCAAGGACCTTATTATTAATAGAAATGGAGCTTTGAGATGGTGGCGTTATTTTCTCTAAGTTTACTTCCTGATAATAATTTCCAGTTTTTGGATTGGGTAAAACTCCATATCCTCTAAAGGTATTTGCAAGATAAGAAGCAGCAATTTTATTTTCTGGACTACCTGTAGCACGTCCTTTTAAAAGATCGTCTGAAAGGAAATAAATATGACCTTCAATTTGGTTTTTATCAACAGTATTTAGAACTTTTTCTTTTTCTGTTTGAGAAAATAGGCTTGAGTTAATTAAAATTAATAAGACTAATAAAGTAGTTTTTTTCATAAGTGAATTTATTTGAGAAGTATCCTTCTTAGGATTGATTATGATGCGTTAATATTCAAAGGAAATTAATCATTTTCTTCTTCCTTTTCTTCTTTTTTCATTTTAATATATCTAGTAACCAATCGTATACCCAATCTTGCGAAAAGGATGATGGCAATGGTCATCACAATACTAAATGAATCCATTATAAAGAGTTATTTTTAATTGATTGCTATTTTTTTACTAAAGTAGCTAATCAGTTTAACTTTCAAGATTTTTAATTTCACTTTCTATAAGTTCTATAATTTCAACAATGCGTTTTCGTAATATTTGCGACTGAACATTTGCCCAGCTATTAATACTATAACATCTCGATAAATGATCTTCAAAATCTGGATGATTTAAAAGCACATTGAAATCTTCTTTATGTTTTGATACTCCAATAACCTCTTTCGCATATGTATCTATATTTTCTCCTATATTAAGAGAATATTTTCCTAAAATGTTTGATTTATAGGCATTGTTTCTAATTGTTCTTAATTGATAATGTTCAATTAAAAAGGGAATGTAAAGATCATTTCTATAATTTTTCCAAATAACTTCATCTTCAATTACATCACTAATCTCTGAAGTCCAACGAGTAAATGCTTGTTTTAATTCAATGTTTTTAATGAGGCTCAACTCTCCAGAACCTGCTAAATCATTAATAATAGGATCGAAAGTAGCATAAGGCATCGTTTTCGCAATATGATAATCAATACTGTCTTTGTTTCTTAGGTCTGGATGATCTATGTAATTGAAAAGCTGCTTTGAGGAATTCATAAAATCTTTTCTCATACCAATTTTTTGATCTAACTGCTCTAGATTGCTATTAAAATCTACTAATAATTGTTTGAGTAAGATGGTTTCTTGTAATTGTTCTTTTCTGTTTTGATTCCAGTTATTGATGCTTAAGGCAATAAGGATTCCTATCACGACTAATATAATTTCGCCAATAGCATAACGAGTATATTTTAATGTTTTATTATCTCCTGCGAGTTGTTTACGTTTTTTTCTAAAGAAATTAATCATTTTAAATAATTGTTTTTTACAAATAGCTTAACCACCATTTATTCTTATTGTTGGCCTTATAAATCATATACTTTTTACTTATAGGATAAAGAAGTAAAACTATGGCAATCCAAACTATATAAACAACATATAATGGATACCCATAATTTATTAATTTGGCATTCATAAATACATCGCTCGTGATAATCATATGTTGCCATTCTCCACCAAATACCATGATTCCAATAATTGCGACTAGATGGATAACTAAAACATGTAAAAAATAATAGAAAAGGGGAACACGACCAAAGACAATAAAGAAACTAGTAATTTTGTTTTTGGTTTGTTCGAAAGCATATAAAAACAATAATGAAGGCCCTAAAGTAATTAATAGGAAAGCCAAAGATGGAGGGTATTTCGTCACCTTAAAAAAAGACATTATCGTTTGGGTTGTCGTTTCTTGAGTTGTCCAAGGTACAAGATCCCCATAGCTATTAATTCCTCTTAAAATGAAAAATAATAGTAAGGAACCTAAACCAATACGAAGCAGCCATTTTTTTCGAACTGCAACATCAAAATCTTTTTGATACCAAGTGCCAAAACAATAACCTAAGGCTATTAAGCCAACCCAAGGAATTGCTGGATAATGAAATACCAATAGGCTACTATCACTTAAGACTAGGAATTTATCTTGATGAAGTATATACCAAATTATGGAAGAAATACTTGTTCCTTCTGTTATTATTCCGTCCAATAGATTATGCCCTGCAACTAAAACAATACCTAATATTAAAATAATATTTTTAGGTAGATATATTAAAAAGGATAGGCAAACCATACATAGTCCTATCACCCAAATAACTTGTAAAATGGAAAGACTATGACTAACATCAAAAGTCCAGATAAAATTATTTATGATTATTTCTAAAACAATTAACCAGATACCTCTTGTAAGTAGAAACTTAGATAATTGTGATTTCGTTTTTTTGGAACCATATAGATAAGCTGAAGTTCCAGCAAGAAACACAAATACTGGGGCACAATAATGAGTGATGAAGCGAGTGAAAAATAAGATAGGTGTCGTGGTTTCTAAATCTGTTGGATCTACAAAAAAAGAACCATAAAAAAAATAATCTCTTACATGATCTAAGGCCATGATCACCATGACAACACCTCGTAATAGGTCAATAGATTCTATCCTAGTTGATTTTATTAGTGACATATAAATTTGATTAGTGATTTATAAATATACTGTATTTTTAAAAATGAGTATTTTATAACATAATGCAATAGTAAAGATATTTCAATATCGCCTTATTTTTTTCTTTTTTAAAACTGAAATTAGATAAATCCTTTTCTCCTGCTTTGTTCAATTATGAGGAGTAAAAACATAATTGCCCTAAAACAAAAGTGGTGTGTTTTTAACAAAAAAAATCTAAAGAAAACGATAGTCTTCTTTAGATTTTATAAACCAAAGTTATTTTGTTTTAGTTACTACTTGACGAAGCCTTAATTTCTCCACTAATCCCGCTTAAATCTTCTCTAAAGCTCCAAATTTCTGTTTGTTTTCCATGCGTTAATTTTTCCCATTCACTTAGAAATACTTTAAAACTTCCTTTTCCATGAACTGCATCATAGTTTTTAGGAAAATCTCCATCTTGATTTAACCAGCCAGATTTTTCGTAGAATGAAACAAAGGCTAAATCCTTTCCATCTTTATAGTTGGGAAATTCATTGGTATATAAACCATAGGGATCGTCAGGATATTTTTCTACCATTACTCTTTTAATCTTTTTCATTAATTCCATGACTTCAGCTTTTTTAAACCTTTTAATATCGAACATATCTACCAATAGGTTTTTTATAGTAAAATCTTTTGGAAAATTTGATAATTCAGGGTAAAACCTCCAAAAAATATTATCACCTCCTGCAATAGTATAGGGCTCAATGTTTTTATTCCAATCTTCCTCATGTCCTTCTTGCTGAGGTCTATCATCGAAAGCACCCCAAGGGATTGGCCCCATAACCCATATATATTTTCCATAATCTGGGCCATTTTTTATTTGATAAATTCTGGATCCATACATGCCGTCTGTATGATATTTATTGTTGTGATTTGCTACACCTGCTTCAAATTCACTAATATATTTAGGATTAGCTGTCATCATGCCATTTTCTATAACGGCATATTCGTTGTTGTTTTGGGATATTACCAAAAAGGGGATCAGTAACATCAAGTAAAAAAAAGCTCTCATTATTATAGGGTTTAATGGTTGTCTTTTTAAAGATACGAAATAATATTTTAGCAACTTAAATTTTTAAGATAAGGTAATAACTTGAATAAAAATGCAGTAAATTCAAGTAAATCAATTACTCAACCTTCTTCTTTTTTTTAAAATAACTCACTAAAAAAAGTACACCAACAATAAAAAATGGAATAGTAATGGTCATAATAATACCAAGACTCATCCAAAAAGAATGATTCATATTGTAATTCATTTTAAATACATAAGGACTAAAACCTAGACCTAATATCATAAAAATAACACCTCCTAATAATTCCTTTTTCCATGTAACTATAAGTAAAAACAATAATACAAGAGAAGGGATAATGTGTAATATGAATTCGCCAAATTGAACCATAAAACTTTCTTCAGAAGTAAAAGTATCAAAGGCAAACGAACTTACAAAAAGAATGGAAAGGATACAAAGTATGCGTGGTAACCAATAGAAAAATTTAGGAGAATATTTCATAATAGATTTTTTGATTATTGTAGTACAACTAATATATAAATAACTTGCAGGAAAACAATGAGTTATGAATAAAAAAAAAGACCGCTTAAAAAAGCGATCTTTAGAATGTATATTTATTTTTGATTTGTTTTATGATCCAAGACGGAAAACCAAACCTCCGCTTACATGTCCAATAATAGTAGATCCTGAGACACTAACTCCTCCGTAACCACCACCAGAGCCACCACCTACATAAACACCACCCCAAGTTACTGGAACCATCAAGCCTCCTTGTAGATTTAAACCTACAGTCTCTGTAAACATAATATTTACACCCCCTTTAAATGAAAATGCAAATTTTGAGTTATTGTCTATATTATAATTTACAATTTCATAATTTACATTATTGTTAGATAAAAAAACCACACCTAATGCACCTCCAAAAAATGGTTTTACCATTCCATCTCCAAAATATTTATTAACTCCAATCATAAACCAGTCTGCATAAAGATCAGTAAGTCTATCTTCGGTAGGACTAATAATAATATCTCTTATTCTCAACTCAGTACTATGGTGCGTATAAGATAATTCAACCATAATATCATCATCTGCTTCAACACCTAAAGTAATTCCAAATTGATCGCTATCTGAAATTTTTAAATAGTTAGCGCCATAGTTTAATTTTGACCCAAATTGGTAACCATAAGTTGGTGTTATTTCTATAATTTGCGACCAAGATATTGAAGTGAATAGAAAAGTAAAGGCAAAAAGGAATAGTAATTTTGTTTTCATAATATTGTTTTAATTTGTTTATGAGCTATAATAGCTCTTTAGTTTTAGTTTAACGAATATACTATTTTAAGTTAAATTTGGAGTTTTGAATAAAAATTATCTTTCTGTAATTCCCTACTCTAAAATACTTTGCTACTCCTTTCTCAATTGTTATCTTTGCATCTTTAAACTTCGAAGCTAAAGCAAGGAAGTATTCAATTTCAGAATTTCAAAAATTTAAAGAGATTCAAAATAAAAATAGCTGAAAGAAAATGTTTGATAATTTAAGTGAAAAACTAGATAAAGCACTCCACGTTCTTAAAGGTCATGGAAGTATTACTGAAGTAAATGTAGCAGAAACTCTTAAGGAGGTTCGTCGTGCCTTATTAGATGCCGATGTTAATTTTAAAATTGCCAAACAATTTACCAATAAAGTAAAGGAAAAAGCATTGGGTCAAGATGTTCTCACCTCTTTGCAACCAGGGCAGTTAATGGTTAAATTGGTAAAGGATGAACTTACCGAATTAATGGGTGGGGATACTGAAGGAATTAATCTAGGAGGATCACCTACTGTTATTTTAATGTCTGGGCTGCAGGGTAGTGGTAAAACTACTTTTTCAGGAAAATTAGCTAACTATCTTAAAGCTAAAAAATCTAAAAATCCTTTATTAGTTGCTTGTGATATTTATAGACCCGCAGCAATTAATCAGTTGCATGTAGTAGGAGATCAGATTGGAGTGGAAGTTTTTAGTGATGAGGGAAATAAAAACCCTGTTGATATTGCTCAAAATGCCATTGCATATGCCAAGCAAAATGGTCATAATGTTGTTATTGTCGATACAGCTGGACGTCTAGCAATCGATGAAGCTATGATGACTGAAATTGAAAATGTTCATAAAGCAATCCAACCACAAGAAACCTTATTTGTAGTAGATTCTATGACTGGTCAGGATGCTGTAAATACCGCAAAAACGTTTAATGAACGTCTTAATTTTGATGGAGTTGTATTAACAAAGTTAGATGGAGATACTAGAGGTGGAGCTGCTATCTCGATTAAAAGTGTGGTAGATAAGCCTATCAAATTTATCGGGACAGGTGAAAAAATGGAAGCAATAGATGTTTTTCATCCCGCTCGTATGGCAGATCGTATTTTGGGAATGGGAGATGTTGTTTCTTTAGTAGAAAGAGCTCAAGAACAATTTGATGAAGTTGAAGCTAGAAAACTTCAGAAGAAAATAGCAAAAAACCAATTTGGATTTGATGACTTCTTAAAACAAATTCAACAAGTTAAAAAGATGGGGAATATGAAAGACCTTATCGGTATGATTCCTGGTGCTGGAAAAGCGATGAAAAATGTGGATATTGACGATAATGCTTTTAAAGGAATTGAAGCAATTATTCATTCTATGACTCCTGAAGAACGTTCTAATCCAACTTTGATTAATGCCAGTAGAAAAAAACGAATTGGAAAAGGAAGTGGAACTTCGGTACAAGAAGTGAACCAATTGATGAAGCAATTCAACCAGATGAGTAAAATGATGAAAATGATGCAAGGCGGAGGAGGCCGTAAGATGATGCAGGCCATGAAAGGAATGAAATAATAGTTATTTAATAAATCCCAAAACGAACCCATTACACCAAAACACTTTACTTATGATATTATTAGACGGAAAAAAAACTTCGAACAATATAAAAGATGAAATAACTGTTGCTGTAACGGGTATGAAAGAGAGAGGTGAAAAAGTTCCTCATTTAGCTGCAATATTAGTTGGTGAAGATGGTGCTAGTCTTACCTATGTGGGATCTAAAGTTCGTGCTTGTGAACGTGTTGGTTTTGAATCCACTTTGGTGCAAATGCCAAATACTACTTCAGAAGAAGAATTATTAAATACTATAAATGATCTTAATACCAATGATGCCATAGATGGGTTTATAGTTCAGTTGCCATTGCCCAAACATATCGATGAACAAAAGGTGTTGATGGCAGTGAATCCTAATAAAGACGTAGATGGATTTCATCCAGAGAACTTTGGTAAAATGGCTTTGGATATGGATAGTTTTATTCCAGCAACTCCATTTGGGATTTTACAATTATTAGAGCGATATCAAGTAGAAACCAAGGGGAAAAACACAGTGGTTATCGGAAGAAGCCATATTGTTGGAAGACCAATGAGTATATTAATGAGTCAGAAAGGTCCAGCAGGAAACAGTACAGTTACCCTTACCCATAGTCATACTAAAAACCTTTCAGAAATTACAAGACAAGCTGATATCATCATCGTTGCCTTAGGAATTCCTGAGTTTCTTAAAGGGGATATGGTAAAAGAAGGTGTAGTAATAATCGATGTTGGAATTAGCCGCGTTCCTGATGCTACAAAAAAGAGAGGATATGCAATAAAAGGAGATGTAGCTTTTGATGAGGTTAGTGAGAAATCTTCCTATATAACTCCTGTGCCAGGGGGTGTTGGCCCAATGACTATCGCTATGCTACTTAAAAATACATTGATCGCAAGAGAACGTCTTTCAAAGTTATAATTAAATTATTTCTCTATATTCCTTCTTATACATATTTAGTACAATAAAAAATAAGGAAATAAAAAGAGGGCCAAAAATAAGTCCGATAAATCCAAAGAGAGGTACTCCAATAATTACTCCTATTAGGGTAATCATTGGATGCACATTGTCTAACTTTTTAAGGACGTATATTCTAATTATATTATCTGTAGAACCAACAATTGCTAGGCCGTAAATTAATATCCCCCAAGCTTCAAAATTATGTCCACTGGCAAGTGTGATAATAAATACAGGAAGTATTCCCACGAGTGTCCCGACAAAGGGTATCATGGATCCTACGATAACGATCACAAACCAAAATAATGGATTTTCAATTCCAAATAGCAAGAAACCTATTAGTGCAACAATACCTTGTGCTATAGCAACAATAGGGATTCCGATCGCATTAGATCGCACCATTTTACCGCTTTCTCGTATCAATACCTTAAAGTTATTTTCATTGAAAGGGATAAAGTTGAGAATCGTTTTTCTTAACCCTTTAGGACTTGTAAACATATAATAGAGTAAGAAATACATAATGGCTATCGAAATAATTACATTAAAAGTGCTTCCCACAAAAACATGAATATTTTCAGTTACCTAAGAAGTAGCCGATGAAACATCAATGTCTGAATAAAAATCGTAACCGAACCTTTTTTCAAAAGTCACAATTTGTTCTTGTAATGCGTTTAAAAGTTTTTCTGAATTATTTACAGCACTACCAATTTTATTGCCTAACATTAAAATCATCCCAGAAATTGGAATTAAAATTCCAACAAAAGACAGCAACATTAAAAAGGAAGCCGCTAGTGATTTATTCCAGCCCTTTTTTACAAGTTTAGCCATCCAACCACGCATGAGAACATAAATAGTGATTGCTCCTAAAACACCGGATAAATAAGGGAGTAACTCTATAAATATTAGGAATCCGATAATTCCTAAAACCATAAGTATTAATAATTGTCTAATTATTTTTGGGCTAATTGACTTCATTTAACCCTTTTAAATAATTGATGCTTACTGTTGCCAATTCATTGTTTGGAAATTTTGAAAAATACTTATCGATAGTTTGAATTCCAACTTCCATTAAAACTTTTTGAAAAACTTCTAATTCTAATATAAATTGATCCGAAAATCCGTGTGTAGCATCATAGGCTGTAGCTGCTGTTAATCCAATATTTTGAGCAGTTATACTAGGGTTTATGGTATGTAATTCGATTACAAGCAAACCAAACTTTTTAATATATGGAGCCCATTTTTCAAAATGTTCTTTTAGGTTTTGTTCTACTAAGGAATTACTTAATCGTTTTCCGCAACTAGCAAAAGCGCCAGTAGAGTTGCTGGTTCTGTTTTTTTCTATAATAGATGGTTCTGACCAAGGTCTATTATGATCTAAAAAAGTTCTTACGTTTAAAAGATCACTCAATTTAATATTATAATTGGAAAAAATATCTTCTTGTAATTGTTTTGGATTTCCGATATCTCCCCATATTACTTTAGCCCAAATATCCGCTTTAATTAAATTAGAACGCGTTACTTTTAATGCGGCTTTATTATAATCTACACCTACTAAAAATAATGGATATTCTTCTAATAAAGGGCCTCTTTTGGTACGTTGTTCTATCACTTCAAACAAATGAATTAAAAAGGCACCATTACCACAGCCCATATCTAAAATTCCTTTGGGTTGTTCTTCTATGGGTTTGTTAAAAAGTGCGATGATTATCTCATCAATTTTTTTAAAATATGCCGAGTGGGCTCCACCAGAACCCCAAACATTCATTTCTCTATCTACATGAATTTCTACAGAATTTGGAATAGAACTTCTTAGAATATTGGCATTACCAAACATTAATTCTTCTACACGCCTAAAGGTAGGGATGTAAGAAACCGTAACTCCATAAGCGGAAGAACGCCTTGCAAAAAAGAAACCTTTATTAGTAAACTTATAATGATCATTATTTTTAGTGAACCAACCCAGATAATGTAAAAAATCTAAAATTTTGGAAAAACTTTCTGGGTCTTCATGAAATTCTTCAGCACTAAAGGAAGCTTCCATAAAGTATTTGTGAAACATTCCATCCATTCCTAAAAACACGGTAATAGGTCCTACTAGAACTCCCTCGATATGATGAAATATTTGTTTTTGAATTACAAACTCCTTTTCGTTATTTGATGTAGGATCGTATTCTTTATTTTTATATTTATTAAAAATTCTGTTTAAAATAGAAAACTGTTCTTTATCAAGACTCCTTGGATGAAATTCTTCAGATATTTTTAAAAAATGAACAACTTCTTTAAAGCGTTCTATCCATTTAAAAGCGATTTCACTAATATCGTTTTTTGATATTTGAATAGTGTTTGTTGAAGGATCAACATCATATTGTAACCAGCCTTGAGAAGCCATCATTCGTAATCCAACATTTAAATACCCTTCGTTGGCATTAAATGTTGTAGTTATTTCTTTTAACTGAAAACTTTCTTTCGTAAGGATATAATCTAATACTCCTTTCTCTTTTAATGAATAAGCAACAGGAGCTACTGTAATTCCGTCTAAATGCCTAAATAACTCTTCGCGAAATTTATTTTTTTCTTCTTTAGATAACATTAATTCGTTTTATAAAGGATTAGTTCTTGTAAAAATAGAGAAAAAAATGTAATGATATTTTAGGACTTTTTATAAAAGCAAAAAACCTTCAGAAATGAAGGTTTTTTAATTTTTTTTTGTCAATATTTTTATTCTTTCTCAGAAGATTCTAAATCATCAATTTTCCAAGAAAGTATTAAGTACTTAATTTTAGCTTCATCGGGAATGTTAACCGCTTCGATTACAAAATTTGGATTGTACCTTAAATTTTCTGGTAATTCCTTTTTGTCAATATTTATAAAAAGATCACTATCTTCTAAAAACACTACCACTGTACTTAAGGTAGTCTCAATATTTGCAATTTTATAATTGTCCTTTATGTCTTTAAAAGTACTGTTAATATTTAACCCTTTAACGGTTTTATATCGATCATCAAAAAACTGAAAGCTAGAAATTAAAGACTCTGGATTATAATTATCTCTTGGAGATATAAGTAATAATTTTTCACCTCCTTTTTCATAGATCTCAACTTCTCCTATAGTAGAGGATTCATTTTGTCTAGGATTTAACCTTACAATAGAGTCCATAGCAAAAATAGAATCAACTTGTTTTATTTTCATGCCTATCGTTAAATTGCCTACTGCATTATTTGAAATTAAAAAAGGATCCTTTTCTTCTGCACATTGAATAAATAAAAGAAGAGATAAGGCGCTAACTGCTATTGTTTTAATCATAAGAATTGTTTCATTATTTATTGAATGTCAAAACTAATAAAATTGATTTGGAAAACCCTTTTTTTACTTCATCATTTTCACAGATGCTTGTTAATTATTTCCTCATCTAATATAACTGAGGCATGGGCAATAAATCTTCTTTTGGTATTATTTTCTTCTGTAATAAAATTTAACGAAAATGTACTTAATATCAATGTTACCATTACCCAACAAGATTCGGTGAGTATAAATAATGAAAACCTAATTAATAATTTTCAACCCGGTTTGTATAATATTATTGAACAATTTGAGGATGGAGAAACAGAGCAACAATTAATTATTAAAGAAAATAATTAACTTTACCTTACCCATCTATATATTTATATAGATGGGTTACTTTTGTTATTAATCTTTTAAAAAAGATGAAAATAAAATTACTAATTACCCTGTTTTATGTGTTTAATATACACGCGTATGCTCAATTTGGAGAGCAACAAATTATCACTACAAATGCAGAAGCTGCAAGAGCTGTATATGCTGTAGATCTTGATAATGATGGTGATCTGGATGTATTGTCTGCGTCATTTTCAAACGGTGGTAAAGTTGCTTGGTATGAAAATATAGACAGTCAGGGAACCTTTGGACCTCAACAAATTATTGCATTATTAGAAGGTACTAGGCATTTATATGCTGCAGATATAGATGGCGATGGCGATATGGATGTTATTGCAAGCTCATTTAATAATACCAGTATTCCAGACGTTTATTGGTTAGAAAATGTAGATGGCTTAGGGAATTTTGGAGACCCAATAGTTATTACCGATAATGTTATTGGAGCCATAGGGGTTCATGCTGCCGATTTGGATAACGATGGGGATATGGATGTATTGTCAGCATCTAAAGACGACAATAAAATTGCTTGGTATGAGAATTTGGATGGTTTGGGTACTTTTGGAGAACAACAAGTGTTATCTAACAATGTTTTGAGTGCTAGAACTGTTTATGCTGCAGATTTAAATGGAGATGGGAATATAGACGTGATTTCTGCATCTACTGCTGGTGATACTGTTATTTGGTTTAAAAATAATGAAAATGGCAATTTTGATCCAGAACAAATTATTTCAACTGATGTTGATGGTGTTGTTTCTGTTTATGCAGCAGATATGGATGGAGATGGAGATATGGACGTATTATCTGCTTCCTACATTAACAAAATTTCTTGGCATGAAAACTTAGATGGCTTAGGTACTTTTAATAATGAACATACAATAAGTGAACTAACTAATGGAGCAAGTTCAGTTTATGCAGTAGATCTTGATAATGATGGTGATATGGATGTATTATCTGCCTCTGCTATTGATGATAAAATTGCTTGGTATGAAAATATAGATGGTCAAGGTGCTTTTGGAGAACAACTGCTAATAGACCAAGAAAACATCATACAAGGTAGAGATGTTTTTGCTGCAGATCTTGATGGCGATGGCGATATGGACGTGTTGGTAGCTTCACAAAATAACCAAACCATTGCTTGGTATGAAAATTTTACCATTTTGGGTATAGAAGATAATGATAGCTCGCAAGTATCATTATACCCTAATCCAGCTACTGGTAGTGTAACTATAACCAACCCCAATAACAAAACTATTAAATCTATTGTTGTTTATGATGTTTTGGGAAGAAGGGTATTAAAAAAAGAATTAAATATTTCTAACGATATCATGATCGATATCTCTTTTTTATCTAAAGGATTATTCTTTGTTAATATAAGCACACCTGAAGGAGTTTTAATTAAAAAACTTATCAAGCAATAAAAAAAGATCTTTAAAAATCTAGCTTTTAATTTCTACCTTTGCCACGATGCAAAATGAAATTAAAAATTTAGTAGATAAAGGGGAAATGCTTCCGTTAATGGAAGATTTTTACACCATACAAGGAGAGGGGTTTCATAAAGGAACTGCAGCTTATTTTGTAAGAATTGGTGGTTGTGATGTAGGTTGCCATTGGTGCGATGTAAAAGAAAGTTGGGATGCGGAATTGCATCCTCCAACAAAAATTAATACGATAGCAGAAAAAGCATCTAGTTATTCGAATACAGTTGTGGTTACTGGTGGCGAGCCTTTAACCTGGAATATGGATCCACTTACTTCTCTTTTTAAAAAGAAGGGTATGCAAGTGCACATTGAAACTTCTGGAGCATATGAGCTTTCAGGAACCTGGGATTGGATTTGTTTATCGCCAAAAAAAATAAAACTCCCAAAAGAAAAAATATATCAAGTTGCCGATGAGCTTAAAATGATTATTGCTAGTAAATCAGATTTTAAATTTGCTGAGGAAGAAGCGATGAAGGTGAACAAAGACTGTATATTATATCTTCAGCCCGAATGGAGTAAAAGAGAAAAACTTATTCCGTTAATGGTAGATTATGTCATGGAAAATCCGAAATGGAAAGTTTCATTGCAGACGCATAAATATTTGAATATTCCATAAAAAAAAAGCCTTGAGAAATCAAGGCTTTTTTTATTTTAAAATATCAAGATTTATTTTGTAAATGGTACAGCGATACGTGTAGTATCCCATCCTAAATGCATAATCACTCCATTATCTGCACCTTCTATCGCAATGGAAAAAGGTTCTATAGATTCTACTACTATTGTTGCAGGTACAGTTAATCTTGCAACATCATTTTTTTCTTTATAATAATACGAACCCCAAGTATTTAGATCTGAATTAATGATAATCGTCCATTCTTTGTCTCCAGGAATAGCGTAAAAAGAATAACTTCCAGCTTTTAGAGTAGTGTCTCCCAATTTAAAATCGGTGTAAAGCACTAACTCAGCGGCTTCATTGGCTCCAGTTCTCCATACTTTTCCATTAGGTGCTAGTTTACTTAACTTTCTATCTTTAAGTTGAGGTCTGCTGTAAATAATTTTCATTTGCTTGTTTGCATCTTTGTAACTGGTTGGATATGCAGCAATATCCATTGGACTTTTATCAAGGTCTCTGAATTCTTGTGCAGTTACATTAGATGATAAAATCATTAAAAATGCAAATACGAAAGTTGTGATAGTTGTAAATTTTTTCATGTTGTTTGTTTTTATTTGACGTTAAAAGTAGTTTTCAGTTTTTTAAATTTTGAAAAAGATTTGTTAAAAATATTGATTGCTATGTCGTGAATAATATTAAAACTTACGTTTTTTATTTAAAAAAAAGTAAAAGGATAGAATTGAAATTTCGTTTTTGAGCGCTCTTTATGTTTTTTAGAAAAAAAAGAAGGCCTTAATAATAACAAAATCTAGTTTAAGGTGTTTTTTAAGCTTTTTAAGCGATTTTTAAGAAATCAACAAAAAGTTAATAAATACATGGTAAATGAGTTTATATGCTTTAAAGAAAGGGAAGTAAAGAGTATATTTGTTTGTATTCAGAGCTAGGTTTTACTTGCTTTTTTGAATAAAAAATTAACATTATTTAATTATTTTTTATGAGTGAAGAACAAAAAAAAGGGAATTATGGTGCCGATAGTATTCAGGCATTAGAAGGAATGGAGCATGTGCGCATGCGTCCTTCCATGTATATTGGTGATGTTGGGGTACGTGGATTGCATCATTTAGTGTATGAGGTAGTAGATAACTCCATCGATGAAGCCATGGGTGGGCATTGTGATGCAATAGATGTATTCATTAATGAAGATAATTCAGTTTCAGTAAAAGATAATGGTCGTGGAATTCCTGTTGATATACATAAAAAAGAAGGAGTCTCTGCTTTAGAGGTAGTAATGACCAAAATTGGTGCTGGAGGAAAGTTTGACAAAGACTCTTATAAGGTTTCTGGTGGGTTGCACGGTGTTGGTGTTTCAGTTGTAAATGCATTATCTGGACATTTAAGAGCTACAGTACATCGTGATGGTAAAATATGGGAACAAGAATATGAACGTGGAAAAACCATGTATCCAGTTAAGCCTATAGGCGAAACAGATTTTAGAGGAACCATTGTTGTTTTTAGGCCAGATGAAGAGATATTTAAACAAACTATTGAGTTTAGTTATGAGACACTTGCCAATAGAATGCGTGAATTGTCTTATCTGAATAAAGGAATCACAATTTCAATTACAGATAAACGACATAAAGATGAAAAAGGTGAATTTATATCCGATGTTTTTCGCAGTACTGAAGGTCTTAAAGAATTTATTCGTTTTTTAGATGCAACGCGTGAGTCTGTGATATCTCATGTAATTCATATGGAAGGTGAAAAAAATGGAATTCCTGTTGAAGTCGCTATGATTTATAATACCTCATATAGTGAAAATTTACATTCTTATGTAAACAATATAAATACTCATGAAGGAGGAACACATCTTTCAGGATTTAGAAGAGGACTAACCCACACGCTTAAGAAATATGCGGATGCTTCAGGGATGTTAAGTAAATTAAAATTTGACATTGCAGGAGATGACTTTAGAGAAGGGTTAACAGCAATTATTTCAGTTAAGGTTGGTGAACCTCAATTTGAGGGGCAAACAAAAACCAAGTTAGGAAATAGAGAGGTTTCTGCTGCGGTAAGTCAATCGGTTTCTGAAATGTTAGAAAACTACCTTGAAGAAAACCCTAACGATGCTAAAACTATTGTTCAGAAAGTAATTCTTGCAGCACAGGCTAGACATGCCGCCAATAAAGCTCGAGATATGGTACAACGTAAAACCGTTATGAGCATTGGAGGCTTGCCAGGGAAATTGAGTGATTGTTCTGAGCAAGATCCTGCTTTATGCGAAGTGTTTTTGGTAGAGGGAGATTCTGCGGGGGGTACAGCAAAACAAGGGCGTGATCGTAATTTTCAAGCTATTTTACCATTAAGAGGAAAAATTCTTAATGTTGAAAAAGCCATGCAACATAGGGTTTTTGAAAATGAGGAAATTAGAAATATTTTCACAGCTTTAGGTGTAACTATTGGTACTGAAGAAGATAGTAAAGCTTTAAACGTTGAGAAATTACGATATCATAAAATAGTAATTATGTGTGATGCCGATGTAGATGGTAGTCATATTGAAACTTTAATTCTTACTTTTTTCTTTAGATATATGAAAGAATTAATTGAAAACGGCAATATTTTTATTGCAACTCCTCCTTTATATTTAGTAAGAAAAGGAGCAAAAAAACAGTATGCTTGGAGTGATGAAGAACGAGAAAAACTACAAAAGGAATTTGGTGATGGATGTAAAATACAACGTTATAAAGGTCTTGGAGAAATGAATGCCGAGCAACTTTGGGATACTACTATGAAACCATCTTCTAGAACCCTTCGTCAAATATTTATTGACAATGGAGCAGAAGCAGATAGAGTGTTCTCTATGTTAATGGGAGATGAAGTGCCGCCTCGAAGAGAATTCATTGAAAAAAATGCGGTCTATGCCAATATAGACGCATAATATTTTTTATAAATTTATATAAAGCCCATCTTATTAATTCTATAAGATGGGCTTTTTGTTTTTAGGTATTTCTTACCCTATTTTTAACTTGTTATTTGTACTTTTGCACCTTCTTACCAACTAGGGTAGAATACATTAAATAAACACAAAAAAAATAGAAAAACTATGAAAATTACAATTGTTGGAGCAGGTGCTGTAGGTGCAAGTTGTGCTGAGTATATTGCTATTAAAAATTTTGCAAGCGAAGTAGTCATTTTAGACATTAAAGAAGGATTTGC